>Ga0182240_100234_pt1 | contig 22071 bp, 20 predicted proteins | sample hydfrates4_PW_90_FD_145594 | JGI IMG/M metagenome (GOLD analysis project Ga0182240, IMG submission 145594) | Subsurface microbial communities from deep shales in Texas, USA - hydraulic fracturing test 4_PW_90 | ecosystem: Environmental > Aquatic > Deep subsurface > Shale gas/oil reservoir >...
CTCACCTTGATCAGAACTGCCGATATGGCGAACATGCTAGGTCGTCAGAATCAAGCCAGGCCGGGGAAAGAGAAACAGACTAAGCAAGTATTAGGGGTATCACCACCACCTTCAAGGGCGTGAAGAATTCATCCTGCTGGGTACTCCCAGCGAAGAGATTGTCCGGTTTGGATGAAGGGTATTTTATTCGGGATCTATTATACGAGGGCGTCTGAATATTTAAAGTCAATTTCGTGCTGCCCCGGTGCCACCTCGTGGTGGGAAGCTTCTATATCATATCCCATTTCTTCCAGGGTCAGGATAATACTTCTCCGTGCATCTTCACCCAGGTCAACAGGGGTTAAATCAAAGTAACCGGCTTTATCATGGGTATCCAGAGTGGGGCGACCTTCTTCGTCTACGTTAAAGAGAAAAAACTCCAACTCCGGGCCAACCTGCATTGTGTAACCCAGTTCCGCCGCTTCAGCCAATACCTTTTTCAGTGCGTTTCTGGGACATCCCTCAAAGGGCGTATTATCTGGATTATAAACATCACATATCAAACGAGCTACGGCACCCTCCCTGGGACGCCAAGGGAAAATTTGAAAAGTTTCGGGATCCGGCCGCAAATACATATCGGATTCCTCAATACGTGTAAACCCTTTAATGGAAGAACCGTCAAACATTAATTCTCCATCCAAAGCCTTCTCCAACTGGTCAATTGGAATGGCCACATTTTTTAATACTCCGGTAATGTCCGTGAACTGCAAGCGTATAAATTTTACACCCGATTCACGGGCCTTGCTGATAAGTTCACTTTTTCTTTCTGATTGCATAGGAATTTCCACCTCTCCACATGGTTTAAAACACAAAACGCCCTCCCCGGATTTTTCAATAAAAACCCTCCAAGAAAGGCGCCGTTGCCTTATCCAGCACATCTTTGTACCGATTGCTATTTTAGATTGTTAGCCATTATAACTGCCTCAGCCACTGCTCGCATGGAAACCCGTTTATTCATGCTCTGTTTCTGTATACGCTTGAAAGCTTCTCCTTCAGAAAGACCCAATGTTTCCATCAATATCCCCTTGGCCTTTTCCACCACTTTTCGGGTTTTCAAAGTTTCCTTTAACTCTTTTATTTTATCCTCCAGCTTACAGAGTTCTTCATAATTACTACGGGCCAGTTCCATCGCCGGTAGTAATGTATTTTCATCCACCGGCTTCTGTAATAAAGCAGCACCCCTTGCCGCCCTGGCCTTCTCCAGCACGGTAGGATCAATATAAGATGTTAGCAAGACCACCGGTGCCAACCTGTCCTGCCAAGCAATTTCCGCGATCTGCAATCCGTCCATACCCGGCAGTGATGTATCCAACACTGCCAATTCCGGTTCCCGGGACCTGATTAGCTTCAAGGCCGTAATTCCGTCACCGGCCTCACCTACCACAAAATAGCCCATTTTTTTTATTAAGGCCTTCATTTTATTTCTAGAAGTAGCGTCGCTATCCCCCAAAACCACCCTTCGTTGGCTCATGGGACTGCCTCCTGTATAACTGTTATATAACAAAAATACCCTCTCACGGAAAAATATATTCCGGAGAGGGCACCATTGCCATTTTAAGATACTCCATTGTATCCAGATTACTATTAACTTATTACAAATGTTATTATACACTCAGTTAACTAAAAATGCAACCCTTTTATTTGCTAATTCTTTGGGTCATTGTTTACCCGGCTTGATTTCTCCAACTGATTAAGCATCTGTTTTAATTCAGCAACAACAGTTTCCAACTGGTTGAGCTTCTGAACCGCTTGACTGGGAGCACAGTTGCCATATTGATGACATGAATTACAGGGGTGGGCGTATGCAATGGGGCATCCGGTCATCTTGCATCCCTCCTTTCATTGGTTTCACACCGTCCGCAAAAAACACAAACGCCCCCACTTATCCAAGTGAGGGCGTCATCGCCTCGGTATCACGTCTCCGTTGACGCAAGAATATTTTTAAGTGATTAATATAGTACCAGAGAATTTCCTATAATGCAATAGGTTTCAAAATAAATTATCAGACAATTTGCATGGGATTATAAGCTCTTATAATGCATCGTCGCCGGTCTCGCCGGTTCGGACCCGCAGCGCATTTTCCACATGGTATACGAATATTTTGCCGTCCCCCACCTCTCCGGTACGCGCGACCCGTGAAATGGTATCCATAACCCCGTCAACCCAGCGGTCCTGTACTACAATCTCCAGCTTCACCTTGGGCAGTAAATTTATACTATATTCATGCCCCCTGTATATTCCTGTTCTCCCCTTTTGCATGCCGCAACCTAGCACCTGGCTAACGGTCATCCCATATATACCAAAACGTTCCAAGGCCTCCTTAACCTCTTCCAGTTTTGCAGGTCGGATAATAGACTCTATTTTTTTCATAGGCTCCTCCTTTTGACACGATCCGGTAGTATAATTCTTTCGCCTTATTATTCTTTAAACATAATAATTATCCTTTAATTAAAATGAAGGAGTCAATTTAATAATTCAAGAAAATGGTGACTGTCACCGATTTCTTGAATTATTGTTTCACCGGTTCGGCATGAACAACCGCACCGGACATCTCTTTGAGAACCGGCTCTCCCCCGATTCCCTTTTCCAATACACGACCGGTAACCAGTTCGTTGTAGGCAGGGATACCGTGTTCCACGAGATCCATTCCTTCCAGTTCTTCCCTTTCAGATACCCTAATACCCACGGTTTTCTTAAGCAGAGTAAATACCGCAAAGGTGGTCCCAAAGGCCCAGAGGCAAACCACCGTTATGCCCAGTGCCTGAACCGACAGGAGTTGCAGGCCGCCCCCGAAGAAGAGGCCGCCTTCGGCTGCAAACAGCCCCACCGCCAGGGTTCCCCATATACCGCATACGCCGTGAACAGCAATGGCACCCACGGGGTCATCCGCCTTTATCCGGTCGAAGAATTCCACGGCCAGCACCACCAGCACGCCGGCCACGAGGCCAATCATGATAGCACTGGCTGGGCCGACAAAGGCAGTACCGGCGGTTATGGCCGCCAGACCCGCCAGGGCCCCGTTGGCTGCCATACTGGGGTCCGCTTTGCCGTAACGCCACATGGTGAACAATATACCTGTCATGCCGCCGGTGGCCGCCGCCAGGTTGGTGGTGACAGCTATACGAGCTATATTCATATCCAAACCGGAAAGGGCACTGCCCGGGTTAAACCCAAACCAACCCACCCAGAGAATAAAAGTACCTAAAAAGGCCAGGTGCATATTGTGAGCCGGAATAACATTCATGGTGCCATTGGAATTGTACTTACCGGTCCTGGGACCAAGCACTAAAACCGCGGCCAGGGCAGCCATACCGCCCACCGCGTGAACAGCCGCCGAACCGGCAAAATCCAGCATACCCATTTCTGCCAGCCAGCCGCCGCCCCAAATCCAGTGCCCTGCCACGGGGTAAATGATAGCTGTACAAACAACGGTAAATATCATATATACCCCAAATTTCATACGCTCGGCCACGGCACCCGATACTATGGACGCCACGGCCATGGCAAAGGCGGCCTGGAAAAGCCAGAAGGCGTATATAGGTACCCGTAACTGTATATGCCCCAGATCGCCCCCCAGGAAAAAGCCGCTTAATCCCAGAAAACCGAACTTATCCAAGCCATACATTATGCCAAAGCCTATAGCCCAAAAGCTCAACATTCCCAAAGTACTATCAACAAATACTTTCATAACTATGTTAAGAGAGTTTTTCGCTCTGATAAAACCTGCTTCCAGAAAGGCAAAGCCCGCCTCCATAAAAAAGACTAGGGCCGCACAGAGCAATAACCAAACAGTGTCAATACCTGCCGCCAGCTCTTTAATACCAATCTCCATAAAGCCACCTCGCTTTAATTTTTTCGAAAAAAAAGGTGCCCGAAATAATCGGAGTCACCTTTTAAGCCTCATTGCTTGTTCGGTGTTACTCAATAAAATCTTTTAAATAAGTCAAAATTGTGCCTTCTACTTTCGCTGACTAATTGATTTAAAATTTGGTAAGGTATTCGTCTATCTCCCACTGGTGTACATTCATGCGGTAGCTGTCCCACTCGATCTCTTTGGCCTCTGTCAGTTTTTCATAGATGTGCGCGCCCAGAGTGGTCCGCAGCACTTCGTCACCCGCCAATTCCTCATAGGCTTCCTTCAAGCTGCCCGGCAGAGAAGCAATTCCCAGATCGCGACGGTCGGTTGCAGTCATCTCGTAGATATTCCGGTCGCAGGGAGCAGGTGGATCAATTTTATTGGTAATACCGTCCAGGCCGGCCATGAGACTACAGGCAATGGCTAAATACGGGTTGCAGGAGGGATCCGGATTACGCAGTTCCACCCTGGTGCTCATACCTCTTTTAGCCGGAATGCGAATCAACGGGCTGCGGTTACGACCGCTCCAGGCCAGGTATACCGGTGCCTCATAACCGGGAACCAGGCGCTTATAAGAGTTAACGGTGGGGTTGGTGATTGCCGCCAATGCCCGGGCGTGTTTCAACAGACCGCCAATATAATAATAAGCTTCCTGGCTTAATTCCATGGAGCCATTAGGATCATAAAAGGCATTTTCTTCACCTTTAAATAATGATTGGTTGGTATGCATGCCACTGCCGTTGATACCGAATACCGGTTTGGGCATGAAGGTGGCATGCAAGCCGTGGCGCTGGGCAATGGTACGAACAACAAATTTGAAAGTCATAATTTTATCCGCGGTATCCAGGGCATCGGAATATTTAAAATCAATTTCATGCTGTCCCGGGGCCACTTCATGGTGTGAGGCCTCGATTTCAAAACCCATTTCTTCCAGGGTAATTACAATGTCCCTGCGGGCCTGTTCCCCGAGATCCACCGGGGAAAGATCAAAGTATCCCGCCCGGTCATGGGTTTTCATGGTGGGCTTACCGTCTTCATCATTAAAGAAAAGGAAAAATTCCAGCTCCGGCCCCACCTGCATGGAATATCCCATTTTTGCCGCGTTGTTAACGGCGCGCCTCAAGGCACCACGGGGACAGCCCGCAAAGGGTGTTCCGTCGGGATTGTAAATATCACACATCAATCTGGCCACCGCACCGTCTTTAGGACGCCAGGGAAATACCGTAAAGGTATCCGGGTCCGGACGAAGGTACATATCCGATTCTTCAATACGGGTAAAACCCAGGATAGAAGAACCGTCAAACATTAGTTCACCCTCAAGGGCTTTATCCAGCTGTTCCACAGTAATGGCCACATTTTTCATTACCCCAAGGATGTCAGTAAACTGGAGCCGGATAAACTTTACTCCATTTTCCTTGGCTAAAGCAAGAACGTCCTTATTTTCCATTTTCTTAATAACCCCTTTCTTATTAAAAATAAAAAATGCCGGCAAACAGACCACATACGTGGGACTGCTGCCGGCATCGTTGCCAGGAAAAAATAAAACCCTCACAACAGGTTCTTCATTAAACCTGTTTGAGGGCATCTTTGCCTTAATACATCATTGTATTTATTCAGTTAGTTATTTATATTATAACCTGAACTAAATAGAAAAGCAAGACTTTTTTAAAAACAACCACTCCACCTGTGAGCTATTGGCACACGTCGCCCGGGGCCGAATGCCCTTGAGGTAACCCTTATTCCCGGGGCGGCCTGCTGCCGCTTATATTCGGCCCGGTCTGCCTTGCTCATTATTTCCTCCACTATTTCCGGTTTATAGCCCATGGCTGTTATCTCTTTCAAGGATTTATTTTGTTCTATATAAGCTTCCAATATTGCGTCCAAATCCTCGTAAGGTGGCAAAGAATCCCGGTCCACCTGGTGGGGTCTCAATTCAGCGGAAGGAGGTTTACGGATAACACTTTTGGGAATGATTTCATCTTGTTCATTAATATAATTCGCTAATCGATAGACCATTACTTTGGGTACGTCGGCCAGAACTCCCAATCCCCCGCACATATCGCCATAAAGGGTGCTGTAACCCATTGCCACTTCCGATTTATTGCCGGTAACCAGCACCAGGTATCCTTCCCGGTTGGAGATGAACATAAGAATGCTTCCCCTAATTCTTGCTTGAATATTTTCCTCCGCCAGGTCCTGCATACTGTTCACACCGGGGTTAAGCTCCGCCAAATACGCGGAAAACATATTTTCAATGGATATCACCCTATACTCAATGCCCAGATTAACGGCCAGCTGCTCTGCATCGGATAGGCTACCCGGGGAGGAATAGCGTGAGGGCATGGCAACTCCCAGTACATTTTCAGGGCCTAAGGCCGCCGTCGCCAGGGCGGCGGTGAGGGAAGAATCTATTCCACCGCTCAATCCCACTAGGGCCCTTTTAAACCCGGTTTTGAAAAAATAGTCCCTTATCCCCAGTACCAGTGCATCATATAACCAGCGGATATTATTAAAGTCCTTTTCTGGTGATCGTCCCTTGCAATTTCCCCCGGGCAAAGGAAAGGAACTGTCAAATATAAAAAAATCCTCTTTAAAATGGGCCATTTGCAGGCAGAGCTCGCCTTTACCGTTTATTATGCAGCTGGAACCGTCAAAAATGAGATCATCATTTCCTCCCACCTGGTTAACATAAATAACCGGAATATTATATTTTCGTGCGGTATGACTTAACATATCAACTCGGGAACTGTATTTGCCAAAATGATACGGAGATGCGGAAATATTGACAATCATCTCCGCCCCCTGGCCCGCCAGTTCCGCCACCGGGTCATCAGCATAGCGACGGCGATCCCAGTAATCTTTATCATTCCAAATATCTTCACACACTGTGACGGCCAGCTTCCTACCCATAAATTCCACACATTTTCTTTGATCGGAGGGAATAAAATACCTGCTCTCATCAAATACATCATAATCCGGTAAAAGTGTCTTATGAAATGTCTCCAGTATTTTTCCGTCCTGCAGAAACACAGCGGAGTTATAGGTGCCTCTCCCGGTGCATATGGGCATGCCGGTAATTATACTTTTCCCTTTGCTCAGGGGCAGAATAAATTGCTTTAATGATTTTTGAACGGCATCTCTGAAATCATTTCGTAAAAGCAAATCCTTAGGTGGATATCCGGTGAGGGCAAGTTCGGGAAAAATAATTAAATCAAACCCTTTTGCACCGCATTTTTGTACGTATTCCTTAATTTTACCGGCATTATAGTTAAAGTCACCCACCACCGGGTTAATTTGGGCCATTGCTATTTTCATTGCTTCCTCCTCACAGTCCGGGAAAAATAATAGCTTCAAGCCATTTTAGCCGGGCCAAAGAATAATTTATTCTTCAGCTCGGCCAAAATGGTGTAAACCTTAGTCGCAAAATGGGGGCAGACCCCAAAATTTTTTTTATTTGACGTTATATTGAAACAAACATTCATAGAGGAAATTTTTATACTATAAAGCCTTTTCACCTTTATCACCCGTCCTAATGCGCAAAGCATCATTTACGGTGGTGATAAATATTTTTCCGTCACCTATTTCCCCGGTTCTTGCGGTTTCTGTTACAACTTTGATCACATTATCAACATGCTTGTCACTGACAACGATCTCCAGCTTGACTTTGGGTAAAAGATTGATGCTATACTCCGTACCCCTGTAAACTTCGGTTCGGCCCTTTTGCAGGCCGCACCCCATTACCTGGGATACTGTCATACCGTGGATACCGTACTTACCAAGGGCATCCTTTACCAGTTCCAATTGCCCGGGTCTGATTATACATTCTATTTTAGTCATTCCCCTCACTCCTTTATTTCTTGATTTCCCAAATCCCGCTTGAGCGGGCGGCTTCCCTGAATTTTAGGAAAGCCGTTTTTATTCGGGAGGGTTTTTAATTAATTAGCATGAGTATAGTTGGCGTTGGTAACCAAACCACTATCTACAGAATTAGAAGTACCTCTACTTAAACCCAAAGCGTCCATGGGACGAAGCATAAAGTCACCGTAGGCCTCCATGCCGTGCTCACCTATATCCAAACCTTCCATTTCTTCCTCCCGAGAAACGCGCAGGCCTGTTACAACATCGATTACTTTACAAACAACGAAGCCTAGGCCGAAAGTCCAAACAAGTACTGATGCAACACCTATTGCCTGCGTAGCCAGCAGCGAGACACCCCCGCCGTAGAACACTCCACCGTCCACAGCCAGGAATCCCACCGCCAGGGTGCCAATGGCACCACATATACCGTGTACTGAAATGGCACCCACCGGGTCATCAACTTTAGCAACTTTATCAAAAAACGAGACTGCCACCGGAAGCATTAAACCGCAAATAGCACCGATTATGATAGCTCCGACAGTGGAGACCGAGGCGCAGCCTGCTGTGATACCCACCAGTCCTGCCAGCGCTCCGTTTAAGGTCATGGTCATGTCGGGCTTACCGTGCCGGATCCAGGTATATATCATGGCACCAATGGTACCGGCTGAAGCTGCCAGCATAGTGGTGGTGGCAATGAGCCCGATACTGGTATCGGTACCGGCCAGTGAACTGCCGGGGTTGAAGCCGAACCAGCCAAACCAGAGCAGTAAAGTTCCCAGTGTACCAAGAGCAATATTGTGACCGGGGATCGCCCTTACTTCCCCGTTCTTGCCGTATTTCCCAAGCCGGGCCCCAACTAACCAGGCACCCACCAGGGCTGACCAACCTCCTACACCGTGTACAGCAGTGGAACCGGCAAAATCAGTGAAACCCATTTGAGCCAACCAGCCGCCTCCCCATACCCAGTGAACCACTATGGGATAGGTAAAAGCGGTTATTGCTGTGGTATACAGAATATAAGCGGTAAATTTAGTACGCTCCGCCATTGCTCCTGAAACGATTGTGGCGGCAGTGGCGCAGAAGACAGCCTGGAACAACCAAAAGGCGTGCAGCGGAATGCCAAAGTCCAGATCCTCAATACCGGTTAAACCAAAACCTCTGACTCCAATTAACCCCCCGGCGTCACCTCCAAAGGCCAAACCAAAACCGACCACAAAGAACAACAGCGCGCCCAAGGAAATGGTAAGCATGTTTTTCATCATTATGTTCACAATGTTCTTGGCGCGGGTAAATCCTGCTTCAATCATGGTAAAGCCCGCGTGCATTAAAAAGACCAGATAAGCGCAAATCAAAACCCAAACAGTGTTAATGGCTGTGGCATTGGTCTCAGCTGTTGGCCCCTCCGCGGCCAAAGCCATACCCGGAAATAATAATCCCAGCAACAAAAGTAAAGGTATAAATCTTATAATTCCTCTTCTCATTGGTTTCACTCCTTAGAATCATTATTATGTGCCCGCGCGGACCGTTTAAATAGAAAAGGATGCTCAAAAACCCACCTCAGGTCTTTAAGCATCCTCGCTTACACCGAAATACAACCTCGTATTGCCGGTGAGAATGGCTCTTTTAATTATGTCAACCAAACAAATTAAAAAGGGCCCCTGGGTATCATCACCCAATTAGGCACCCTTGCCCTTTCATCCTTTCAAGCGGGTATGGAAATTAAAAAAGTCCCGACACCCTTTTTAGGGATCAGGACTTCATTGCCCGCTTTTTCGATACAACACTGTATCATTTACTTTTTACATGTTACATTATATGCCTGTTTTTCAAATTATGCAACCCCTAAAATAAAAAAACTTTAATAATATTACCTTAATTTGTTACCAAGGAAATTGCCTCGGTTAATTACATTTTTAAAACCTCAAGCATATAGTAGTAAGGTATTGAGGATAATCCGACTCTGGCAATGGCGCCATGAGGGGTTTTAAAAGACCGCTCGTGGCGCCATTTTTATTAAATCAGGAGGGAATGTTTAATGTGTGGCATCACCGGATGGATAGATTGGGAACAAGACCTTAGAAACCACCGGCCAGTGATCAACAGGATGACGGAGACCATGACCAATCGCGGTCCCGATGACTTTGGCATATGGCTCTCTCCCCGGGCGGCACTAGGGCATCGCCGTCTCAGCGTAATAGACCCGGAAAATGGAAAACAGCCCATGGTGCGGCAGCGTGGGGAGCAAACCTTCGTAATCACCTACAACGGCGAGCTGTATAATGCCCGGGAACTGCGGAAAAAGCTTCAATCCCGCGGCTACACATTCCACACGCAGTGTGACACCGAAGTGCTCCTCGTGGCGTTTATGGAGTGGTCTGAGGCTTGTTACCAATACCTAAACGGTATTTTTGCCTTTGGTATTTGGCAGGAGCCGCAGCAGCGTCTTTTTCTATGCCGGGACCGCATGGGAGTTAAACCGTTGTTTTATACACAAAAGGGCAGTATGTTTTTATTCGGCTCGGAACTAAAGGCACTTTTGGCTCACCCGGCGTTGGAGCTTCGAATTGACAGGGAAGGGCTTGCTGAAGTGCTGGTCCTGGGCCCGGGGCGGACGCCGGGGCACGGCGTTTTCAAGGGTGTCTCTGAACTGAGACCGGGGCAATGTATGGTATATGACCGGCATGGCGCGCGTGCGCGGAAATACTGGACACTGGAAAGCAAACCGCACCGGGATGACCTGGAAACAACAGCCGGTAAAATTCACCAACTGGTCCGCGATACAGTGGAGAAGCAATTAGTATCTGATGTACCCATTTGTACCCTGTTATCCGGCGGGCTTGATTCAAGTGCCATTACGGCCTTTGCAGCCAAAGCATTCAACCGCTCCGGGCAGGGACCGGTGCATACCTTTTCCGTGGATTACGTGGATAATGATAATTATTTTAAGCCCTCGGAATTTCAGCCGAATTCCGACAACCCCTGGATAGAAAAGGTATCCCGCCTGCTGGGCACCCGGCACCATTCTGTGGTAATTGATATACCACAGCTGGTGGATTCCCTTACCACCGCCGTCAGTGCAAGGGATTTGCCGGGAATGGCTGATGTGGACTCTTCCCTATATCTTTTTTGCCGGGAAATAAAAAAAGAGGCCACGGTGGCCCTGTCGGGGGAATGTGCTGATGAGATATTCGGGGGATATCCCTGGTTTAACAGCCCGGAAGCATTGGCGGCCGAAACATTTCCCTGGTCCCGTTCCCTGCAACAGCGCATGCTACTCTTTTCTCCGGAGCTGGTTGACTACATGCGCCCGGAAGAATACATGGAACGGCGTTACCGGGAAACCCTGGCCGAAGTACCTTACTTACCCGGAGAAACGGCAGAGGAAAGTCGTTTGCGGGAAATATGCTACCTGACTATGAATTGGTTTATGGCTACCCTGCTGGATCGCAAGGACCGCATGAGTATGGCCACCGGCCTGGAAGTAAGGGTACCTTTCTGCGACCACCGGCTGGTGGAATATGTATGGGATATTCCGTGGTGGATGAAACAGTGCGATAATATAGAAAAAGGCATCCTGCGCCGCGCCCTGGCCGGTTTATTGCCCGGTGATGTTTTGAGCCGCCGCAAAAGCCCGTATCCCAAAACACACAATCCGGCCTACCTGGAGGCGGTAAGGGAAAGGTTTAAAAGCATCATTGAAGATGACGCGTCACCGCTGGTGCCCCTTTTAAATATGGATACCGTCCAGGAGTTTATAAATCTTAATGATGATGCTTTTGACCGCCCATGGTACGGGCAGTTGATGACGGGCCCGCAGCTTTTTGCTTACTTGATCCAGGTGGATACCTGGCTGCGGGAGTATAGTATCGCGCTCTAGTGCACATAGGGACGGTTCTATTGTGCTACTTTTCCTACCTTGAAAAAAACCTTTACTCGGCAGTTATTCTGCCGGCGGGGGCAACACCCTGCGCTCACCTACTCAGCCTTTAATTAAATGAGCTCACTCCGCTCCGGGCGGCTGCATAACTCGCTTCGCTCAGATAGATTCGCCGCTGATCCTCCGCTCCGTTCGCTCTTTGATACATTGGCTTTTGTGTATAATAAGTTGCGCCCGCAACGGCAAAGCTACTAAGACCTTGTTCCGATTAGTACCATGCCGTTGCCATCTTTGCTCCGGGTGCTGCCCCCCGCCTTCTCCCGAAAGTTGCTATTCACTAAAGTTCTAAAGAAACTTTATCATCCTTCTGCTGGTGCCGCCTACGGCGGCATGGGTGTCTACCTTGAAAAAACCGCTTATAAAGTTACTTTTATTGCTCGGGCGCCCCGGTGGTTTCCTCCGTTCGCTACGCAATTATTCTTGTGGAGTGGGTAAGTGTTTCCCGGAAAGCCGCTTGCTACAGACTGCTTACCTACTTCTTCACGCCCTTTCGGGGTCATGGCTTTTGGGATTTGACGGGCTGAGCGCCGCTACTCAGTGCTCCGCTCTCTCCGGAAATCACCGGGTCACCCTATTCGGTACTTTTTCATCCTTATGCTGGTGCCGTTTTAATAATAATTCAAGAAAATGGTGACTGTCACCATTTTCTTGAATTATTGTAAGTTCACCCTGAAAACCCGTTGGTTGCCGGGGCACATTGGTACAAAGATACCATAAAATTAAAAGTTGGGGTCGTGACCCCAACTTTTAATAGGCGTAGATTTTGCCGTATGGTCTTTTGGAGACGGGGAGTAATTTTTGGAAGTTGCCGGCCAGAATTTCTTTTTCGGAGTAATCGAAATGGCCACAGAATTCCTTTACGTATTTGGTTACCACTTCCCAGTCGTTGTGGTCCAACTGGCGTACTCCCACTTCTTTGCCCAGTTGATGTTCTTCCACGCTTCCGCGCAGGTATATTACGCCACCGTGCATTCCCGTACCGATATAATTGGCTTTGTGGTATTCACCTTGTTTCAGGTTTAAACCCAACAGAATTACTTTTCCACCGGCCATGTATTCACCGAAAAAGTCCTGGGCTGTTCCCCCAATAACCAGTACAGGCACTTTGTCCTTGTATTCCTTCATGTGAATGGCTGTGCGGTACCCTACATTATCCCGGATGAACACTTTACCGCCGCGCATGGACATGGCCACAACGTCCCCGGCCCGGCCGTGAACTACAATTTCTCCGCTGTCCATGGTATTTCCCACTCCGTCCTGGGCGTTTCCGTGCACGGTTATGCTGTGCCCGCCCAGAAAAACGCCCAGGTCATTACCGGGGAAATTATGCACGTCTATTTTTACTTTGTCCTCGGTACCGGGCAGGTAAATTCTCGAACCGATGTACCTCTGCCCAAAAACATTATTAAGGACGATTTCCCGGACCCCTTTTTTAACCACGTGAAATATAATATCATTCAGTTCTTTATGTTTCATATTTTGGGCATCTATCTCAGCCTGTGTACCCTTTATTTGCACATACTTTTCCAATTCCCGCACCGGCCGCAGGCCGTCTAAAAAGTTATCCCGCCAGCCGAACTTCATATTGAGACCGTTCATAAGCTCACTCCCCTGCTCCTTTAACTCCCAGAACGTTAAGCTCCCATTCTTCCAGTCCCACACCGCGCAGGTGCTCCCTGTTGCCCCGGAGGCTTTCTATGGCGTTAATACCCATACCACCCAGCATTTCCTTCAATTCGTGGCTCCAGCCCTTTAACAGGTTAACTAACCTTTGACTGGTTATTTCCGGATTTAGTCGCTTTACAAGGTAAGGGTTCTGGGTACATATGCCCCAGGCGCATTTACCGGTGTAGCACTTTTGACAAAGGGTACATCCCATGGCCACCAAAGCCGCGGTACCGATGTACACGGCGTCGGCCCCCAGGGCGATTGCCTTTAACACGTCGCCTGAACACCTGAAGCCCCCGGCGGCAAGTATAGAGCATTTGCTCCTGATACCTTCATCACGCAATCTCCTGTCAACGGCGGCCAGTGCCAATTCCAAAGGAATACCAACGTTATCCCGGGTGGCCAGGGGCGCTGCCCCGGTACCTCCCCTTAAGCCGTCAATGGCCACAATGTCGGCCCCGGCCCTGACAATACCGGAGGCGATGGCGGCTACGTTGTGCACCGCCGCGATCTTCACCGAAACGGGCTTTTCATAGTTTGTGGCCTCCTTCAAGGCATAAATCAACATGGACAAGTCTTCAATGGAATATATATCGTGCTGCGGGGCGGGAGATAAAGCATCCGTCCCCTGGGGTATCATTCTGGTCTGGGCGACGTGTTGGGCTACTTTTTCACCCGGCAAGTGCCCGCCGATGCCGGGCTTTGCCCCCTGCCCGATTTTAATTTCGATCATGGCGGCACTGTTTAGGTAATCCTGGTCCACACCGAACCTGCCGCTGGCGCACTGCACAATAGCATTGGACGCGTATTCCCCGCGCATTTCAACCGGCAAACCACCCTCGCCGGTATTAAACAATACACCGAATTCTTTGGCGGCCATGGCCAGGGATTTGTAGGCGCGGTAACTTATGGCTCCGTACGACATGGCCGAAAACAAGACCGGTGATTCCAAAGGTATATTAGGATGGAGTTGTGACTCCACCTTGGGCACGTCACCGTCCACATTAAGCTTCAAGGTATCCGGCTTGCGCCCGATAAAGGTTTTTAGCTCCATTGGCTCTCTCAAGGGGTCAATGGAGGGGTTCGTCACCTGGGATGCGTTCAGTACCAGGTGATCCCAGTAAATCCGGTAGGGTTTATCGTTACCGCTTCCGGTCAGAACAACTCCTCCGGTTTCGGCTTGCTTTTTCAAGTTTTGAAATTTATCTCTGGTCCAGCTGGCGTTCATTCTGTATTCCGAGGGATGGGAACGCACAAACAGGGCATTGGCCGGGCACATTACCACGCAGCGCTGGCAGCCCACGCAGTTCTCTTCACTGGAAAATATTTTATCCAGTTCTTGATCGTAAACATGCACATCGTTGGGACACTGCCTTTCACAAACGCGACAGCCAATACACCTGTCATCCATCCTCTGGACTGTAAATTCTGGTAAAAGATGCGAATACATGTTATCACCTTCAAATGGATTTATTTAAACTCTTCAAGTGGTCTTTAGTATTTAACCTGGCCACAACCGGCTCACCGCCGGCAGGGGTCCATGTTAATTCTAAATCCGGACAAACGCGTCTAATGGCCATTTCCTCAGAGGATAAAAATACCAGGTCCCCCTTTGCCCCGGCAGTGATGGGACGGAGGCGAATTCTATCGGTAATGCCGATCATCTCATTATGATGAGCAACAACCACAGTGAAAGGTCCGTTCATCAGCAGAGGGGCGTATACCATACGCAGGGTGGTATACAGCTCTTTTTCTTCCTTGCTCATGTGCTCAATTACTGTCCACATGGGCGGGGCAAATATTTTGGATACCACTTCTATGGGCAGTCCCTGCCGCCGCATCAATAAATCAACGGCATAGGCCATTACCTCGGTGTCTGTGTGAAGGGTGCAGTAAAAATCATGCAATTCCAGGAATCTCCTGTTGGTGCCGTAAGAGGATATCTCACCGTTATGGACAACGGTCCAGTCCAACATACTAAAGGGGTGAGCTCCCCCCCACCAGCCCGGTGTGTTGGTGGGAAAACGGCTGTGAACAGTCCAAATATAACCCTCGTAGAGTTTATCCAGCATGAAATAATCCGCTATTTCTTCGGGAAAACCAACTCCCTTGAAAACACCCATATTCTTGCCGGAGGAAAAAACATAAACGTCTTCCATTTCGGTATTCATGTACATGACTTTGGCAACCACGTACTCGTCATCAGGCATATTGGCTTCTTCGCTCTTTTTTTGGGGTTTCACAAAATAGCGCCATACCAGCGGCGGTGAAAATACATTTATTTCAGGATTTGTAGGAATTTCCTCATCATAAACCACGTAAAAATTTTCTGTCAGTATTTCTTCCGTTTTCCTTTTGGCTTCCAGGTTTTTATCCTGATACATGATGTGTAAAGCATAGTAGTCTTTGTACTCCGGGTACAGGCCGTAAATGGCAAATCCGCCGCCCAGGCCATTACCCCTTACCTTCATGTTCTTTATGGCGTTGATTGCCATTTCACCACTGAATCTCTTGCCGCTGACATCCATCACCCCGAAAAGACCGCAATTATCAATGTCCTTTTCGGGGATAATCCTGTCATTCTCGTAATGTTTTTGAACCAGCATTTAAATCACTCCCAAGACCACGTCATCTTTTAAAAGCCGCCATCTTAAATCATCGTGCATATGAGCGTAGCCGAAGTCTTCCTCCAGCAGCTTATCTTTGAAATCTCTCACGTCAACTTCTTTTCGTATCAAATTAAGCAGTATCCCTGCCCTGGCCACTTCCCCAATGAGAATAAATCCTTGTATCTGCCCTTTTTCATTTAAGATAAATTTACGGTAAATCTTTTTGTCCTTATCCACCTTGCTTACCATTTCCAGGTGACTGCCGGCATCCCCGGATACGTTGATGCCCGCGTTAATAATATTGGTATCGAAAAAGTGCATCGAGTTCATACTGGTACCGCAGGTGTATTCCCTGCTCACTCCGGCCATGTTATAGGCAGCAACCCTCCCGCCTGAATAGGCATTGGGCCACAACGGCAGGGGCCGGTTTTCTCCGATAATAAAATCATAGATGGAAGCGCAGTCACCGCAGGCGTATACATCCGGTACCGAAGTCTGCATTCTTTTATCCACCATGATGCCCCGCTCAATCTTCATCCCGGTATCTTTAACCAGCTCCACCCTGGGCAACACGCCCACACCCACTATTAAAAGGTCACAAGGTAAAGTTGTTCCATCCTTCAATACAACCTTATCCACCTTGTTTTCACCGTAAATTTTTTCAATTGTATTGTTGGTGGCAATTTCCACCCCGGCCTCTTTAAAGGAACTTTCCACAATTTCCGAGGCGGTTTCATCAATTACCGGCGCCAAGACCCTTGGTGCCAGTTCCAGTACATGCACATTGAGTCCCTTCTTTTTCAGCACTTCCGCGGCCATGAGACCGATAACCCCGCCGCCCAGCACCACGACATTCTTTGCTCCCGCCAGGGACTTTTCAATGTTCAGCACGTCATCCATACTGAGGAAGGTAAACACATTGTCTTTATCCAACCCGGGAATGGGCGGAACAATGGGTTTGCCACCGGTGGCCAGCAGGAGTTTCCCGTAACCCAGCCGCTCACCGTCATCCAATAATACTTCTTTGTTGTCGAATTCCACCTGAGACGCCCTTTTACCTGAAAAGAGCGTGACGCCGGCCCGCCGGTAAAAATCAGCCGGCCGGTAATCCATATTGTCCTTGGTAACTTTGCCGTCCAGGTAATACGGAATCATAGCCCTGGAATAGACATGGTGGGCTTCTTCAGAGATTACGGCTATGGTGCCCTTCTTATCCACCGTTCTGAGCCCTTCAATGCACCCCACGGCACCGGCGGAATTGCCGATAATAAGATAATCAAATTTTTGCATAAACTCTCTCCCCTTGCTAACAGGTGTTCAAAATTTAGACATCAGTTACGTATACAAGCGCTTCATTGGGACAGTTGCTTACACAGTAGGGCATATCCAGCCCGGAACATAAATCGCATTTAACAATCTTGCGGTGATCATGATCGATAAAGACATTCCCATACGGGCAAACCAGCACACAGCTGTAGCAGCCCACGCACTTATCCCGGTCATGAACTACATTGCCGCTCTCCGGATCCTTATATAATGCTCCGCTGATGCACGCCGAAACGCAGTCAGGCTCATCACAATGCCTGCACTGCAACGGAAAAGTAAGCGGCAGTTGCTCCTCCACGGTTACCCGGGGTAATGGCTTGGGTTCTTCGTAGAGAAAGCTTTTAATCAGGTTTTTTGATTTGGAATGGGCCACCGCGCACCAGACCTCACACAAATGGCAGCCCATGCAAACTTCCGGTTTGACTAAGATCTTTGCCATAAAACTCCTTCCTTTCCGAAAATCTCACAAAAAGGGTGTTTAAAAACAAAAAACGCCCTCTCTCGGAAAATAGAATATTCCGAGGAGGGCATCATTGCCTCATTATTCAGATACACCGTTGTATCTGGTTATTCAATTGGTGAGAATAATTATATAATCAAATTAAGAAAAAGGCAATCCCCTTTTAACATCTAATTTCGCCCTTCAACCTGAGAAATTGACGTTTTATGTAAAAGCGATCACGTTCGACCGTGTATAGAAGCATACCGGCACACCCGCTAAGAATAATGCCAATACCCTCTGCCAGTTTATGTATACATATAATTATCACAATCTTTCCGGAATTACAGCGGCGGAGAATATTTGCTTCAATTAATTGATACCTATATAATATTTTTATAGTAAAATAACTATCCGGAACAATGGGGTTCCTGGCTACGGTCGGGGGACCCCTTTTTTGTTTCGGCCAAAACGAAAGGGGTTTAAACTACTTTATGTGTGGTATTGTTGCCCTGTATGGGAAACAATCGGAAAAGGACTTGCGAGATATGCTTGAAAAGGTGCATCACCGGGGACCGGATGAAGACGATCTTTGCAAGTTTGGTAATTTATATCTGGGGCACAAACGTCTATCCATCATCGGCCCAGACCTGGGACACCAGCCCATACCCAACGAAACAGGGGACATCAATGTTATTGTCAACGGGGAAATATACAACTACCGTAATTTAAAGGAACGGCTGGGGAGACATACCTTCAGCACTAAATCCGACAGTGAAGTGGTGGTTCACCTGTATGAAGAAATGGGAACCCGGTGCGTGCAGGAGTTGGACGGAATGTTCGCCTTTGTACTTTCGGACAACGGCAAACCCTTTGCCGCCAGGGATACTCTGGGCATCAAGCCCCTTTATTATGCCCGGGATGATAACGGCATCTACTTTGCATCAGAATTAAAATCTCTGGTTGGAGTGACGGAAAAAGTTTTAGAATTTCCCCCCGGACACTACTATACCCCGGAAACCGGGATACAACCTTATCGTGAGTTGAAAGCACCCTATACCGGCATAAAAGACTGGAATGACAATAAAATGGAAGAAGCCATGGCCAATATCCGGGAAAAGCTAGAGCAGGCAGTGGTGAAAAGACTTATGGCCGATGTGCCCTTGGGAGTTCTTTTAAGCGGCGGCCTGGACAGCAGCCTGGTTTCGGCCATTTCCCGGCGGCATACCGAGGATGAACAATTGAACTCCTTCTGCGTGGGTATGGAAGGCGGTACCGACCTGCCCGCCGCCAGGACCGTGGCGGATTATTTGGGAACAGTACACCACGGATATGTATATACCAAAGAAGAAGTTTTGGACATTCTTCCCAAGGTTATCTACTACTTGGAATCCTTTGATCCATCCCTCATTAGAAGTGCCGTTCCCACTTATTTTGTATCCAGGCTGGCAGCGCAGCATGTTAAGGTCATACTGTCCGGTGAGGGAGCGGACGAACTATTTTCCGGCTACAGTTATTTAAAGGAAATAAAGTCGGAAGAAAAGCTGCACGAAGAACTTCTGCGATCCATTAAAGCGCTTCACAACATTAACCTGCAGCGTTTGGACCGCATGACAATGGCCCACTCCATTGAAGGCCGGGTTCCTTTCCTGGATCTGGATCTGGTCACCTATGCCTCGGCTCTGCCACCGGAAATAAAACTGTACGGTGAGGGGCAAATAGAGAAATGGATCTTGCGCAAGGCATTTGACGGTTACCTGCCCGATGAAATATTATGGAGGGATAAAAAGCAGTTCGCGGAGGGGTGTGGCTCGGACCGCATAATCCAGGAAATGGTAGCGGAGCAAATCTCGGACCGGGAATTCCACCGGGACCGGAATCTTATATCTCCTCCCATCCGCAGCAAGGAAGAGCTGTACTACTACCGTATTTTCCGTGAATTTTTCGATTCCGACAGCGCGGTTTCCAGCGTGGGACGCTGGGCCACGGCATAAAAAACTACAATAATTCAAGTTTTCGGTGCCTGTCACCGGATTCTTGAATTATTTTTTGTATTTTCACATAACTCTTCATAGTAGTATGGATGGATGATATAATGACTTAAAAAAACACCTTTGATTTAAATATCAACCTGAATAAGGTGATTATCGTGGAAAGCCGGTCGAAAAAAATTAAGAGATTGCGCCGAGCATGGGAAAAAAAGGTCCTTCGCGACCAGGAAGAAAGGAAAAATTTATTGAATTTTGCCACGTCAAAAGCTATTGCCGCCGCAGCTCATTTAAAGGAAAAATATAGAGTAGAATATGTTTATCTATACGGCTCTTTAGCCCGGGGAACACATTTTGACCGCCTCTCTGATATTGATCTTATGGTAGAGAAATTTCCTGCTGAAGCAAATTACTGGCGCATGCTGGTAGAATTGGAGGAAATAACTGCACCGGTGGAAGTAAACGTGGTGTTAAGTGAAGACGCTGGTCCGGAATTAAGAAACAAAGCCAGGAGAGAGGGAAAACTTCTATGACCCGCAGACAGTTTGCTGTAGTTGCCTCACGAATCAAGGAGGAACTGGAGAACATAAAAAGTCTTTCCAAAGAGCTTTCCGACAGAGGGCTCTCCGGATCAAAGAAAAACATCAGGTCCATCCTGTCCCAAGGTGATACATTCTTGCTAAGAGCCGTTGGATCGGTATTGCACGACTTTTATGTTTCCGTCGAAAATATCTTCGAAGCCGTGGCCAGAGAAATAGATGAAGTTCTGCCGGCGGACGAAAAATGGCACCGTAAACTACTACAGCAAATGGCTCTGGATATTTCGGATGTTCGCCCTGCCCTTATTTCAAAAGATGCGGCGGCTAAATTGGATGAATTTAGAGCATTCAGGCACGTTTTTAGAAACGTATACGGGTTTAACCTATCTTCTGAACGAATTGTAGATTTGCTGAATAAGTTTCCTCAAACCGTAGACTGCTTGGAAAGGGAAGTCTATACTTTCATTGAAACAATGAAAGAAATAATGCCCGAGTAACAAATAATTCAAGTTTTCGGTGCCTGTCACCGGATTCTTGAATTATTTTTTAACCGGCATGGGTAACCGGCCGGTTTGCTCCACGGGCAACATAATGTCCCAGGGCTCGCAACACTCTGGGATTTAAGTCCAGATCAATAGCGCAAGTCCCCTTCAGTGCCAAGGCCAGCTCTTCCAAGCAGGCGTTGCCGGCCCTCTCTCCCAACCCTCCTATGGTGGTATCTATGTAACGGACGCCGGCCTTAACGGCTGTCAAGGAATTGGCGGTGGCCAGGCCGAAGTCATTATGACCATGAAATTCCAATTCAATTTCCAGTTTCTCTTTCAACCGGTCCATGACCCGAGACAGGGCAAAGGGAGTCATAATACCGACGGTATCACAATAACGAAGCCGCTCGGCGCCCATTTCCCGGGCCAGTAAGGCAAACTCACACAAAAAGCTTTCATCCGCGCGGAAAGCATCCTCCGCCCCCACCGTTACCCGGCACCCGTAATCTTTAGCATAACGCAGCGCCCGTTTTAAACAATCTAAAACCCATTGGTGGCTTTTGCCCAGCTTGTAGCGGATATGAAGATCGGAGACCGGGGCCGAGATATGAAGGTCCCGCACCCCGCAATCCAGGGAGGCCCTGATATCAGCCAGCAGCAGGCGGTTCCAGGTGGATACCCTGCTGGTCAGCCCCATACCGGCAATGGCTTTAATGGCCACCTGTTCCACTTCGCCCATTACGGGGATACCGGCTTCAATCTGGCAGACCCCCAGGCGGTCTAGCAATTTGGCAATGGTAACCTTTTCCCTGTAGTTAAACACCACGCCGGGCGCCTGTTCACCATCCCTCAAGGTACAGTCAATAATACGGATCACTAACGTTGCAATAACGAAAAACGGATTTGTCAACCGGCAAAACTCCTCGAAAATAATGGAAAAGCCATGCATTTCAAAGAAAAATCCCTTATAATAGAGATCGAGGGTAGTCCTTGCCCAAATCTCTAAAATAAGGGAGATAAACAATGCAAGGTAAGGGTACCACAATATCCACATTTAATCAATTCTTTGGGCCAGTTTGCACTGAAAAATTTCGGCAGCAAGTTGAAGAAATGGAGGTTGATAAATACTGTCCTACGTCAAGACCTTTTAGAGTTAAACTGCGAAAGATTGCCTGACAAAACCTATGATTTTGCCTTGAATGTTTTTAGATTTTACCGGCACAATAAGTCCCTTAGTTTTATTCCCGGATTTACCAGGTAAAAGTATATTCTTTTGTATATGATTAGTCTTCGGACTGCCCGGAGTCCAAAGCCTTTTAGCGGTAAA
>Ga0182240_100235_pt1 | contig 21980 bp, 15 predicted proteins | sample hydfrates4_PW_90_FD_145594 | JGI IMG/M metagenome (GOLD analysis project Ga0182240, IMG submission 145594) | Subsurface microbial communities from deep shales in Texas, USA - hydraulic fracturing test 4_PW_90 | ecosystem: Environmental > Aquatic > Deep subsurface > Shale gas/oil reservoir >...
TTATAAATATATACTGTCTTCAGAAACTCTAAAAAATCCATTTTAAACCTCTTTTAATACCATCAATCAAAAAATTTCATTCCTTAAAAAGATCTTAAACTAGAACTTGGATTTCCGTCATACCCTTGCTAGCCTTAATATATACTCCTAAGTTATCTTCTTTGAATTTTTCTCCTTTTATAATTTTCCTAGGCTCAATGTTGCGAAGCAGCACATTCCAAGGTTTATTAGCTTTGTTTACTATAATCTTAATGACATCTCCTTCTCTTTTAGCCTTTACTAATAGATCCTCGACGCCTTCTATAGTTGGAATCTCGGCTGTCACAGTCTTTCCATCATCTATTTGAAAAAGATGAAAAGTAACATTGTTACCGTAATCATAGTCAGGCTTTGTATCAATAGCACCTATTGGAATGATGGAATTAGGTCTTACCCATAGAGGGAGGCTCATATATCCATATTCTTCCTTAACCCATCTTCCCCCTGTTTTTACCCTTCCATCTAATAAATGAGTCCATCGCCCCTCAGGTAAGTAATATTCTACCTTTCCTTTATCATTAAATATAGGTGCTACCAGTAAAGAACTTCCTAACATATATTGCAGGTCTAAAAATTTACAAGTCGGGTCATAAGGAAATTCTAATACCATGCTTCTTAAAACTGGAATACCTTTTTGACTGGCCTCACAAGCGATGGCGAATAGGTATGGCATTAGGCTACACTTAAGCTTGGTAAAATACCTAACCACATCTACCGCTTCTTCATCGAACAACCAAGGAACACGATAGGAACTGCTTCCATGAAGCCTACTATGAGAGGACAAAAGTCCAAAAGCCACCCATCTTTTGTATAAATCTGGTGTGGCGGTACTTTCAAACCCGCTTATATCATGGCTCCAAAATCCAAATCCAGACATTCCAAGCGATAAACCTCCCCTTAAGCTCTCAGCCATTGATTCATAACTGGCGCTACAATCCCCTCCCCAATGTACAGGAAATTGTTGTCCTCCTGCCGTTGCTGATCTTGCAAACACACAAGCACCGCCCGTTCCGTATTTTTCCACCAAAACCTCAAAAACAGCTTTGTTATACAAAAAGGTATAATAATTATGCATTTTCATAGGATCAGAACCATCATAGTACTTTACATCTGTAGGTATTCTTTCACCAAAATCTGTTTTAAAGCAGTCTACACCCATGTCCAATAAGCGCCGAAGGTTTTCTTTGTACCATTCACAGGCTTTTGGATTAGTAAAGTCAACTATACCCATACCTGCCTGCCACATATCCGATTGCCATATATCACCATTACGCTTTTTAATTAAGTAACCTTTTTTCATGCCCTCATCAAAGAGCCTGGAACGTTGGGCAATATATGGGTTAATCCATAGACATATCCTTAGACCTTTCTCCTTAAGCCTTCTAAGCATTCTTTCAGGATCTGGGAATATACGTTCATCCCATTCAAAATTGGTCCAGTGGAATTCCTTCATCCAAAAGCAATCAAAGTGGAATACATGAAGAGGAATATCACGTTGTGCCATTCCATCAATAAAAGTATTAACGGTTTCTTCATCGTAGTTAGTAGTAAAAGAAGTGCTAAGCCAAAGACCGAAGGACCATGCAGGAGGAAGGGCAGGTCTTCCTGTAAGGAATGTATACTTCTCCAATACTTTCTTAGGTTCCGAACCATAGATTACAAAATATTCAAGATATTCTCCAGGCACGCTGAACTGCACACGACTTACCTTTTCTGATGCTATCTCAAAAGATACTTTTTCAGGATGATTGACAAACACCCCATAGCCTGCGCTAGTCATATAAAATGGAATGTTTTTATAGGCGATCTCGCTACTAGTACCCCCGTCTTCATTCCACATATCTACAACCTGACCATTTTTTATGAAAGGAGTAAACCTTTCTCCCAACCCATAGACATACTCTCCAACTTTAAGCAGCAATTGCTCGTGTACATAAGTCTCTCCCTCCTCTGTAACAATGTATCCCATATTCTTATAACCACTTGAGGTAATGAGTTTACCTCCACCAAAAAAATCTACATTCCAGTCTCCATGTTTTTTGACTCGTGCAGTTAGATTCCCGGAAGTTAACGAAACGTATTCATCCTCATCAGTAATTCTCACATGGCAACTATCTTTTTCATGTAGCTCAAAAGAAGGCTGCTTCATGGATAATCCTTTGTGATGGGTAATCCTTACTCGAATAACATCATCCATAGGTGATGTGAACTCGACAGTGAAAAGTGGGCAATTTAAAGTGTCTCCTCGTTGCCGTATATGCTTAGATGGAGCATAGACATTCAAAGAATTCCCTTTTATTTCCACATCATTTACTTCTGCTGGAAAGAACGCTTTAAGTCCCTCCCGCATCTGCCAATAACCTTTTGTAAATTTCATTTAATTCCTCCATTTCTCTTATCTATCCAAACTTTAGAAATTACGAAACCTGTTTTTCGAATTGAAATTCCTCAGTACAAAAAATTAAAGTACCTCTATAAAAAATATAAGTTATCCGGCTTTACTCTATATCCGCTAGCCGATTTGCATCTTTTATCTTCTTTTCAATAATCGCAATATCAGTCATAATTGTACACCAATATTAAGAATTAATTATACGATTATACGTGAAGGGTTCGTAAAAATCCTTCTAGTGATTTCTCTGAATCCACCTTCAAATGTAAGGGCAAAAGATTTTTCTGCGTAGATTTTATCCGATGATGAGCCTACCATAACATCCAGGGTGCAGTTTTCAATGCCAAGATGGTTTTCAATGTTATGATAACCTAATGAATCATACAATATATTGAACTCCACAGTAACTTTCTTACCTTTTTCGATCCATATTCGTTTATATCCTTTGAGTTCTCGCTCAGGCTGTAATACTGATGTGTATTTCTTGCGTACATATACTTGTATCACCTCTTCGCCATCAAATGAACCATTGTTTCTAACAGTAACCCTTACAGTTATCCCATCCTTACCCTGGTTCATAGAAATATCTTCATACACAAAAGAAGTATAACTTAAGCCGTAACCAAATGCATAAAGTGGGTTTAAATCAACTTCCAGATACTTATTGCGCCAGAATTGTTTTTTTCCACTCAGGTGTTGAGAGTAATACACTGGAAGTTGTCCCAAACATTTGGGTATGGTAACGGGCAGTCTACCTGAAGGATTATAGTCACCAAACAGTACCTCAGTAATGGCAGAAGCTCCTTCCATACCAGGTTTCCATGCTTCCAGAATGGCGTCCATGTTCTCACTCTCATAGGAGAGTTCAAGCGGTCTGCCGTTGCATAGTACTAAAATTATTGGTTTATCTAGTTTTTTCAATTCTTTAAGTAACATCCGTTGCTCATGAGATAAATTAATTTCCGCGCGATCTACTGATTCCCCACTGTCATTGTCTCTTCCCATACCGCTGGTATCACCACATACTGCAATGATTACATCAGCTTTAGATGCAACTTTTACAGCTTGATCTATTGAAAAAAAATCCGGATCGTTATGATAGTTGTAAGTATCTTTTAAACCTTGAGCTAGATATACCTTTGTTTCATCGGATACGGCTTTCTTTATGGCCTGGTAAATAGTTTTTGTATCATGGAATAATTGCTCATAAGTTGTTCCCTTCCTTTTAAAGAATAAAGTTCGGGCAATTACCTCATCTTCACTAAGCCCTTCTGAGCTGTAATACATATCCTCAATATGGGAAGGATAAGAGTAATCCCCATAGGCAAATTCCTTTTTATCAGCTAAGGGGCCTACTACGGCTATACTGCCAATATTTTTTGACAGTGGCAGAATACCATTTTTATTTTTCAAAAGCGTCATTGATTGTTGAGCCATTTTTTTGGCGATGCTGACATGTTTTTTGGAACATACGATGTTGTCAACCACATCTTCGTTAACAAATGGGTTGTCAAAAAGACCTAGTTTGAATTTAAGTGTAAGAACCTTTGCTACAGCATTGTCCACAATAGTAGGATTCACCCTACCTTCAAGACAAAGGTCCTTTAAATAGGTTTTAAACATGTAATCCAACTCACATTCGATACCTGCATTAAGGGTAAGTGAAACTGTATCTTCCAGCTTCTCGCAGTAATCATGATAATTCTTGACAAGTTGTATGCCATTTCCATCGGATACTATAAGACCTTCAAATCCAAGTTTTCCACGTAGTACATCTGTAAGGAGCTTTTTGGATGCATGGCATGGCACTCCATCAACTTCATGGTATGCTGCCATGACAGAAGAAGCACCTCCTTCTTGTATTGCTGCTTCAAAGGGTACGGCATACTGGTCAAAAATCTCTCGATCGGTAATATGTACTGGGGCGCAATTCTTTCCCCCATCGCTGAAACCTTGTGCAACATAGTGCTTAAGAGTTGCGATAATGCCATTTTTTAGTGATTGGGACTGTAACCCTTTTGTATATGCCATCCCACACTGGGAGACTAGATATACGTCTTCACCATATGATTCTTCATACCTACCGTACCTATGGTCGCGTATAACATCTACTACTGGTGCCAATGAAAATCTTTCACCTGTTGACAACATTTCTTCGCGTACGGCATTCCCCATCTCATAAACAAGCTCATCATTAAACATAGCTCCTGCCCCGATGTTTTGTGGAAATAATGTATGGTTCCTGCTCAAAACCCCCGAGGTGGCTTCGGTGATGAAAAATATCGGTATTCCAAGGCGCGTTTCTTCAATAAAATATTTTTGAATCTCATTTGTCAGCCTGACAATTTCTCGTGGAAGCAGATCTGTTGCCCCACCTATTCTGGAGAGGTAGCCACATCCGTTTGGTACATTTTTTCGCGCTTTTTCAGCAGAAAAAGACATTGTCTGCATGTCCGAAATCACATCGCCCATCCTCGCAGAAGACAATTGTGCTACTTTCTCCTCTAATGTCATCCGTGAAAGAAGGTCCTTTACGCGTTCTTCAATAGACCTAGAAGGATCTTTGTAAATCATATTCTTATACCCCTTTCAGTTGTTTGATTTGCTCTTAAAAAACTCGAGAGTTTTATTTCATATGTTTCAAACTAAAATTTTTGGGATTCACCCTTTTGTACTATTTTTGCATTCAAATTCCCAGTTACTATTATTACCGTACCAATTACTTTTAATCCGCACATCTCTATGAGTGACTGACTTAATGCGGGCTGAGCCCCCCGAAGGGGGCTCAGTGTATTTATTTGTAACCCTTATTTCTTCCCTGTTGGTTCAAGGAAGGGGAGTACGTATTTGAAGTTTGGCCAGTCTTCAGAAATAATCATATATGGATTTTCAGCACCGGGATAATTCGTCCAATAATACTCATCCCATGCTGCCATTTGAGGCCTTCCAACAACTGGTATAGTTGGCATTTCTTCTATAAGTATTTTCAAGCCTTCCATTCCAAGCTCTGTATTTCTAGGATCATTCCAATCCAACTTTTCCATTTCTTCGACAATTTCATCAATCCTAGGATCTGTCCATCTACCTGTTGCAGGACCATTAAGAACTACTGCATACTCTCCTATGGGTTTATAGTACTTCGAGTGCAAGCTTGAAAAACTACGAGACAAATCAGGATGTCCACCCCATGGTTCCTGCATAGCATTACTAGGTGTTAACTCAAATTTTCCTAGGGAGACAAGATCAGTGCTGATTTCGCTAGTAATTGTGACTACTTCTATTCCAAAGTTTCTCCATTGTTGTGCTGCAGCAACATTTGCTGCAGTTGGATCTTCGCCGACCAAATAATTTATTTTCCAAGGTGTACCGTCTGGTAACAACCATTTGCCTTTTTTATCTCTCGTAAATCCATTCCTTTTTAACAATTGTTCAGCTACATCAGGGGCGTATTTCCACCATCCTGACCCAAATGATTCTCCAATTTTTTCAGGATCATCAGGCACATCATATCCTCGGCTTCTACCATATTCTGCAAGTCGTAATGGAGCGTCAGGATCATATGGTTTAAATGGTTCTCCATTAACTTCTATGTCTAAGGTGAAATTTTTCAACCATTCTTCCATAGGCTCATAATAAACCTTTTGATAATAAGGTGTGGGAGGAAGGTGAAGTGTACCCATGGTTGCAACACCATCATACGCCATCCCTATGTAATCTACTATATCAAATGCAAGAGTTAATGCCCATCTTACATCTTTTATATTGTAGGGATATACATCAGTATTAAAGGTAAAACCTTGTATATTAGGATCGCCGTTGAATACCCATGGATATTCTTTTCGGTATCCCCTTGAATATGGATTCCTTTGAGTAAGCGCTTTGAATCCCTCTAATGATAAACTCGCTACCATGTCCAAGTTATGGTTAGCTTGCGCAATTATTTTATTAGTTTCATCTCCATAGTAATAATAGAGTACGTATTTTGGTTTTGGTTCACCAAACAACATCCCAGTTGGGGTCCTATCCCAGTCTTCCCTCTTTTCCCAAAGTGTCCAATAACCACCGGCATCATAATCTTTTAGAACGTATGGACCACTGCTTATCGGAGGATTGAAATCAAAGGATAGGGGATCTTCTACTTTTTCAAAAATATGTTTGGGGAAAGGTCTCCATGCTCCCCATCTGTCTATAAAATTAGCGTGGAATCGGGAGTTGGGTTCTTTCAATTCAATTACAACTGTATAATCATCAGTTTTGTAAACTTTATCAATGTACATATTGAATTGGTCATAATAAGCCATTCCTTGATATTTCATAGTTGTTTCAATACCATACACAATATCATCTGCATTAATTTCAACATCATCACTCCAATAGCATCCTTTTCTTAACTTAATTGTCATTTGTGTGAAGTCTTCGTTGTAGATCGGACCTACGGCTGCAAGAGAATTAATAACTTCTCCTCTGACAGGTTCCATCATCCACAATGGTTCCAACATCAATTGTTGAACCCCTCGATCAGAAGTTCTCCAGGTAACAGTAAATACGTTAAAATTACTTGGGGCAGTCGCTCTTCCATTAATGACGTCACCAATTAGTGTTTCTTCCCTTGGAATTCCAGCTACCTGTGAAAATCCTGAAACAACAAGTAACACGGAAACAAAAATCAGAAATAAACTTTTTTTCATTCTTTCGCACCTCCATAAAGTTTTTGAGTTGCTTTATATCCTCACATGCTCGCTAAAATACTGCCTTTAGAAACTCTAAACACTCATTACATCATGGTTTTAAAAACGTTTTTTCAAAACACAGCTCCTCTTCTTATGTGTGATTATTCATAATTTAGAACTCTTTTTTATCAATTCTCTGAAAAGAAAGACAATTTATCGTATTCTCTAACCCTCATAAAAACCACCTTCCATTTTCAAAATTTTTCTATTTCTAGAGTGTCTCTCGCTAAAACAAATTTCTATAAATAATTATCCTTCCTAGTAATATGTGAGGATAAATATGAAACTTAAAAAATCTTTTAAGACAAAAAAATCATACCTTGATATAAAACATTTCCTCTTGAATTACTTGATAAATTCCACCCAACATCCATGCTTTTGGTCCTAAGTTATCAACATCGTAAATCACCCTTTCACCTAAATTTCCGAAGGCATTTTCTTTAGCATAGTTTATAGAATTATCTAAAAAATAATCTGAAAACTCTAAGGCTTCTCCGCCTATCAAAAAGTATTCAGGAGTAAAAATATTGATTAAATTTTTTATGGCTATCCCAATTAATGTTGAATATTCCTTGAAAACCTCCTGTGATACTTGAGGATCTTCTTTTAAAGCTAATCTGATAAAGTCAATTTCTGATAACTCTGTATTTTTAAACGTTTTATGATATTCTTTGAGAAGAATGTTTTCACTTTTTGTATAAATCTTATTAACCAAAGATTCAAAGCTAGCTTCTGCCTCCAAGCATCCATAACTACCACAACTACATTTATTTCCATTTTCTTTTATAGTCATGTGTCCAATTTCGCCAGCCCCGCCGCTTCCAGTGTAAAGATTTCCATTCACAATAAGTGAACCCCCTATTCCAACCCCGAGAATCATAACTAAGGCATGTTTATGTTTTTTTAATTTTCCTTTCCATAAGTGAGCAAGAGTGAAAGAATCAGCATCGTTTATTATGTAAATAGGTACCTTTAATATATTTTTTAAGATTTTCCCAAGTTCAACGTTTTTCCAATTTAAAATGAAAGAATCTAGAACAACACCTTTTATTGAATCGATTGTACCTGAAACAGCTACAGAAGCACCAATTAAATGATTTTTGTTTTTTTGTTCCACGTATTCTTTAATAAGATAGGAAATTTTATGTGGGTCAAGCTCTTCTCCAAACTCCTTTCGTTGCTGAGATAAGATTTTTCCAGATAGATCTGTGATTATCAGTTGAAGATATCCCAAACCTATCTTCACACCTAATATATTTCCGAAATTTGGATTAATACTTAAGAGGACGGGCTTTCTTCCTCCGGTCGAAGTGCTTTCTCCAACTACCCTGATTAAACCCTTCTTTAGTAAATCAGAGGTAATCTTTGTGACAGTTCCTCCACTCAAACTTGTTTTTCTCGCCAGTGAAGCTCTATCGATCTGTTTTTCTAAAAAGATTTCCTTTAATATTGTTTTCTCATTTATGTCCCTAATTAATTCTCTGCTACCTACAAAAGCCAATTTTTCTCCTCTTTTCTATAGATTTTAAAATGATTTTATTGACTTACTTTCTTTACTATCGAAAGTAAGTTTATTTGAATCATAAAACTATTTACAAAAATAGTCAAGTTTGATTACAGCAGATTATGAACAATTACGAGAGATTGGATCTATTTAAAAGCGTTTAACTAGCTCTTTCTTAAAAATAGAAAATGAGGCACTCATATAGAGTGCCTCAATATAATAGTGTAAATCTCACATTTCTATTAATTTTTCTTCTTTTGAAAATCCTAGTTCAAATATGTTCAAAAATACATCCATGAAATCTCTAAAGTTAGGTATTTTTTCTCTAATTTGGTTTGTCCATTTTATATCTTCGATATTGTACCATGAATCGGAAATCGGTCCAATATTTTTTCTTACCTTTCTTTTTTGTAAGGGGATCAAATCAAGGGCAATTTTTTCTTTAAAAAATTCAATTAATTTTGCTTCTACATCCCCATATTTGGAAAATTGCTTTAGTTTTAGATACGTCATGTAATTTACATAATTAGCGATGAGTTTGCTTTGAACATCGACTAACTTGAAATGATTGTTTATAATTTTGCCTTTTACTTGTACCGAAACTTCTTGACTTATGCTGTCTAGATCGTAGATAGTTTTTAAAACAGCTTTTCCTATCCAGTCAAGTGTATTTTTTGAACATTTATCAACCGTGTCGTCACTTGAATGAATTTAATTTGACATTCAAAAAATGTTGTAGTATAATTTGATTGTGAAAAAATTATCATAAAGGGGTGTTTTTAATGACAAAAGTTTTAACATCGCCAGGAAAATATGTTCAGGGTAAAAAAGTGATTAAGCAAATTGGAGACTATATTAAAAATCTTGGAGAAAAAGCTTTAATAATAGCTGATCCTATAGTTAAAGAATTATTTTTAGCTGATTTGGAAACAGGTCTGAAGAATTTTGATTATGAGATTGAATTTTTTAAAGGGGAATGTTCAAAAGTAGAGATAGAAAGATTTAAGAAAAAAGCTGCTGCAGAAGATGCAGATATAATAATTGGAATGGGTGGGGGTAAGACGTTAGATACTTCTAAAGCTGTAGCTTATTATTCTCAACTCCCAGTAGTTATTGTACCAACTATTGCAGCCACAGATGCTCCTTGCAGTGCATTATCTGTAATTTACACAGAAGATGGAGTGTTTGAGGAATATCTATTCTTACCTAAAAACCCGGATATAGTGATTGTTGATACTGAAATTGTAGCAAAAGCACCAGTTAGATTTTTAGTTTCTGGAATGGGCGATGCGCTGGCAACTTATTTTGAAGCTACTGCTTCAGCTGTAACTAGAAAAACGGCAATGTCAGGTGGAACACCAACAATGACAGCTCTTTATTTAGCTGAGCTTTGTTATAATACATTATTAAAATATGGAGTTAGTGCTAAAAAAGCAGCTGAGGCTGGTGTAGTAACTGAAGCATTAGAAAAAATTATCGAAGCTAATACTTTATTAAGTGGACTTGGTTTTGAAAGTGGTGGCTTAGCTGCAGCTCATGCAATCCATAATGGTTTCACGGTTTTAGAAGAAACACATGCTAAAACTCACGGTGAAAAGGTAGCTTATTCTACTTTAGTCCAGATGGTATTAGAAGGTAGAGATCCAGCCGAAATAGAAAAGGTTATGAATTTTTGCCAAGAAGTTGGTTTGCCGACTACCCTTGCTGACCTGGGAATAACTGAGGTTACTGATAAAAAGATTCTTAAAGTAGCAGAAGCAAGCTGCTCTAAAGATGAGACAATCCACAATATGCCATTTGCTGTAGATGCAGAAATGGTTAAAGATGCAATCTTAGCAGTTGATGCCCTTTCAAAAAATTTTAATAAATGATTAACCTAATTTAGAATTAAAACCCCTTCTTGAATTGTAAATTCATGAAGGGACTTTTTTATTTAAAAAATATAAGGTTCTAACACAAAAACTGTGGGTAATTAAGCCGAAGTTAAACTAAATTTATTAAGGCAATAAGGAATTTCTACGTTTTTTACCATTTTATTTGTTTTTATCCTAGCTACCTTTGCATACGTATGAATGTTTCATATTGGAATAAATTTAATAAGTGTCTCCACAAGGTGTTGGATAGTTGATTCTCCTCGTTTTTAAAGAATGTCTTTTTCTTCTATAAGGTCACTGCAGGCTTGTTCAGGAGAAACATGGTTTATGTGAAAGCCTGTACCCCATTCAAAACCAGCAACATTAGTTAATCTGGGTAATATTTCTATATGCCAGTGGTAATATAGTTCCAGCCCGTCTATAAACGGTGAAGTGTGTATGAACAGATTAAATGGTGGATCGTCAAGCTTTTTGTCAAACCTTTTGGTTATAATCGAAAGGGTTTTTGCTAAATCTTCAACTAATGCCGGATTGTTTTCTAAGGACCCAAAGTCATGTGAATGTTTGAGTGGAAGTATCCATGTTTCGTATGGAAATCTGGAGGCGTAAGGTTCTATAACAATGAACTCATCTGTTTTGAAAACGACCCTTTGTTTGTCCTTTAACTCTTGGTTTATTATGTCACAATAGACACATCTTTCTCGAAACTCATAATAAGATTTGGATCCTTCTATTTCGGATTTAATCGTGATGGGAACGATAGGAGTGGCGATGAGCTGCGAGTGTGGATGTGAAAGGGAAGCGCCAGCTTCTTCTCCCTTGTTCTTGAATATTTGAATGTATTTTATGTTTTTGTCTTTTCTTATTGTTTGAAACCTTTTTATGTAAGCCCATATTATTTCTTTTATTTGATCCATTGGCATATCAGCTAATTTTGCGTTGTGTTGTGGTGTTTCTATGATCACTTCATGGTATCCATAACCAGACATTTGGTCATATATCCCGACACCCTGTTTTTTCAATTCGTTTTCAGAGTCAAGCGCTGGAAATTTATTCGGAACAACACGAACCCACCATCCCGGGGAGTTTGGAGTAGAGTTAGCATCTCTAAAAGCTATTATTTCTTCAGGTGTACTGTATTCATTTCCATAATCGAAAGGGCAGAAGGAGTTTTCTGTTTTTTGATGTTGTTTTTTGAAATCCATGGGCCTTTTCGATCGTTCGGAAGATATTATAACCCATCTTTTTATTATAGGATCTTTTCTTAATTCCATCATTTTAATAACCTCGTTTTTTGTCAAGGGCGATTTTGTATAATTCGATGTATTTCTTCGCGGTTTTTTCGTAAGAAAAGTCTTCTTTCATACAGTTTTCAAAAATATTTGTCCAGTCATCTTTCTTTTTTTGGTGAAAGTATACGGCTTTCATTAAAGTGTATAATAAATTCGCTTCTTGGTATTCATAAAATCCGAATCCTGTTCCTTTTTTATCTTTTGGGTTGTATTCCGAAACTGTATCCTTCAATCCTCCTGTGTATCTTACAACGGGAACTGTGCCGTACCTCATCGAGTACATTTGGCCTAATCCGCATGGTTCGTACTTAGAGGGCATTAAAAATATATCAGATCCGGCGTATATTTTTTGTGCTAGATCTACATCGAAGGTTATGTTGATGGAAACTTTTTTAGGATAAATCTTTGTCAAAGTAGCAAAATATTCTTCGTATTTTTTATCTCCTGTTCCTAATAGCACAAATTGAATATCAGTGAGTAACAAAAGGTCTATTATTTTTGAAATTAAATCGATTCCTTTTTGCTCAAAGAGCCTACCAATAAAAGAGATTAGCGTTATATTTTCATCCTTAACGAGCCCTAAGTATTCCTGCAAACTTGTTTTATTTTTTAATTTGTCTTTGTATGATTCAATGGGATAAAAAATGTGGGGATCTTTTATAGGATCATAAATGGTGTAGTCAATGCCGTTTAATACACCAAACAAATCTTCAGATCGAACCTTCAATATACCTTCAAGTCCGTATCCGTATTCTTCGCTCTGTATTTCTTTAGCATAAGTGGGACTCACTGTATTTATGATATTACTGAACAAAATTCCACCTTTCAATATATTTACTTTTCCATAATATTCTAGGGCGTTTATGTTGAAAAGATAATTGGGTAATCCAGCCTGATTTAATACTTCGGGGTTAAAAAGCCCTTGATAACCTATATTGTGTATAGTTAATATTGTGGCTATCTTTTTTAAAATGTTGTCCTGTAAATAAACGGTTTTTAGATATACAGGTATAAGAGAAGTATGCCAGTCGTTTGCGTTGATAACGTTTGTGTCCGGTTCACATTCTTTTATAGTTTTTAAAACAGCATCACAAAAGTACGAAGTCTTCAAAAAGATATTTTCTTCATCATATATGTTTTTTGAATCGTAGAGGGTGTTCGTTTTAATAAAATAAATTACTACAGAGGAACCTTCTAAATAACTTTTATAAACACTAAAAGGAGACTTATGTGTATGGGAATCAGGTATTAAACCTGTTTTTACAAGCTGAAATTTAGAAGTATTAAAATTATTTTCTATGTTTTTATGAAAAGGCATCACAACGTATATATCTTCTCCTGCATTTTTAATATATTTTGGTAGGGCTCCAGCCACATCTGCTAAGCCTCCAGCTTTAGCAAAGGGAGAGACTTCGTAGGATACGTAAGCTATTTTCATAATATCGCCTCCTAATGATTAATTCTATCTTTTCTTTAGAAATTCTAAAAACTGTTTTAGCGCCCTTTCACCCCGCTCCCCACCCATAAGGAAAGGTGAAGTAGTATTTCGGTTCCGCAGCCCATTCGCAATTAGCTTTTTTACCTGTCTTTATCTCCGTTTTCTTCGTATATACCTTCATACTCTATATTTTCTTCGTCTAATATATCAGAAATGAGGTCAATATTTTTAATGCCTAATTTAAGACTGATCATTCTTTTTTCATCATTTATTTTGGCGGTCATTAGAGAGAGAAGGTTGATTTTTCGATTCGCAAATATGCTCAAGAGTTTGCCGAGTTCACCGGGAGCGTCATTTATCTTTATTAATGCCCGTGTTCCTGTTTCATCAATAGCTGAGATGGTTTTAAAGGCTTTTAAAACTTCAAAAAGTCCAAAGACTCCTACAGGGCGCATTTCATTGTTAACAACAGGTAAAACTCTCGCTCTATTTTCTAACATCAAAACTAGAGCATCTTCTAATAAGTCAGTGTCAAATAAAAAAGAGTCGGTAGGATCTAATAATTCTATTAATTTCGTATTTAAATCATGAGAAGAAAATGTAGGTATATCGTTGAAAGTTATGAGGTTGTACAAAGTTCCATCTCGTCTCACAACGACCAAATTTTCTTCTTCACTGCTTATTTTATCAAAGGCTTTTTGCAAGGTTTCGGTATACTCAATTGATTGAAAAGTATCATTTTGCCATAATTTTACATACATCATACAACCCCCAATATAATCTGTAAGGCTCAAAACAATATAATTATAAATTACTCATAAGGTGTGCGAAAACTTGGGTATCTTTAATTAAATTATCAATTTTCACGTATTCGTTAGGTTGATGTGCTGTTCCATCAATTGTTGACCAAACAGCAGCAGGAAACCCTGCCCCACGGACTATCGCTGCACAGGTACCTCCACCTATTCCACCAACTTTAGCTTCTATATTTCTAAGATTCATTATACTTTCTTTCAACATTTCTACACAGGGATGGTCTTTTGGTGTGGGTTTTGTTGATTTTTCAAGATGCTCCCCTTCAATTATTATTTTGACATTCCATTTATTCTCGTATTCTTTTGACAGGTTTTTAAGGTTGTTTATTATTTGTTCAACGTCATAATTTGGAAGAATTCTTCCATCGAAATATATAATATCTGTTCCGGGAATGGTATTTATGTTTTCAACATTTGATACTTTTTTTGTTGGTTCAAAAGAAGAGTAAGGATAATTAAAGAGGTCATCTCGTTGGTTGTAAGTTTCATGGAAATATTTATCCGCCGCAATTGCAAAATCCATGCCAGCTCTATGAGCGTTAATGGAGATATTGGGCATTGATGCATGGCCCTGCTTCCCAATAGTTGTTATTTTTAACCACATAATCGATTTTTCTGCAACTTCGATGAAGCTTCCATCTGGTTCTCCAGCATCGGGTACGTAGAACCAATCCTCTTTTTTAAATATTCCTTGTTTTAATAAATATTTTATTCCAAATTCTGAACCCGTTTCTTCATCTGAAACCAAAGCTAAGGCAATGTTATTTTCTGGCCTCATACCTAAATTCATAATGCTTTTCACGGCATACAATGTTGATATTAGAGATGCTCCGTTGTCTTCACTTCCCCTTCCAAAAATCTTTCCATCTTTTACTACCGGCTGAAAAGGATCTGTTTCCCACAATTTGATATCACCAGCAGGTACCTTGTCCATGTGAGTTACAAACCAAATAGTTTTTTGTGGATTTTGACCTTTGTAAATAGCAACTATGTTTGGTCTGTATCCATATTCAACAGCATCATCAGGAGCGTCGTATCTTTTAATTTCATCGAAATTCCAGCCTTTAATCAAAGATTCTAGCCATTCTGCAGCTTCCTTTTCCCCAGGTCCTCCTGCACGTGGGTTAACAGAGTTAATTGATGTAAACTTTTTTGAACTTTCAATAATTTCTTCTTTTAATTCTTCTACTTTTTTAATTATATTTTCCTTCATTTAATTAGCCCCCCTTATATATTTGTAATTCAAAACCATTTCTTCTTTTTGAATATAATTATCATAATAACAGCTATAGTTGCCATGATTCCTAAAATTATAAAATACCCAAATTTCCAATGCAATTCTGGCATATTATCAAAATTCATTTGTAACTTCCTCTTTCGAAAGTAGTGTAATCAATCGTTCTTCAAACTGTGGGTCGTATTCAAAACTTATGGGATCTTGTAATGTTTTGATACTTATTATATGTCCCCTTTTTGGATTACCAAAATCGGATAATAGATAAAGATAGAATAATATTTGAAATTTATAATCGTTGATTTTTTTTGGATCTCTCAATTCTGAGTATTTGTAATCCAAAATCTCAATATCACCATTTTCTATTATGACTTTATCAGGAATCCCAAATAACATGTATTCTTTTTTTCCTAAATTCAATTTCTTCATGAGTCTCCATTCATTTTTTATTATTTTATTCTCGGTGGACGTGAAGGCTTTTTTCACTATATCTAATTCATCAAAACCCTGTGGTAACTCTCCGCTTTTTATCATATTTTTTATGTGACTTATGTTTTGAGCACTTCTTAGTTTAGAGTGTAAAAAAGATCCTCTAAAGATAAGCTCTTGATCTGAAAAAATGTTTTTTGGATCAAAATAAGTTGAAGGAGAAAGAACGGTTCCATTGAGATCTTCTATTAAATCTAATTCTTCAGCTTTTATTTCCTTGATTATGTAAGTTGGGGCTATATACTTTTTATATGAGAGATTGGTTAAGTCTTTAAGATTTTGTTGAGGTATTTCTTTAAACATAGTATTTTCTTCATCTTGGTTTAGAGGTTCGGGGGCGTTTTCTTGTGTTTGCTGAATATGATCAGATTGAATTATGTCTATTATATCTGATTCTTTTACCGTTAGGAAGAAATTATTTAATGTATCGGTTTTCTCATTGGACACTAAGATAGGTATCAGCAAGTCTTTCGCTCTTGTTATTCCCACATATACTAATCTATTGGCTTCGGTTTTATCCAAAAACTCGTTGTTTTTAAACCATTTGAGTAGCCAGTGATCACTGTTTTCTACACTTTCTTTATATATATTGTTCAAGATGTAATATCTATTTCCATCCGCATTAGGGATCGAAAATTCTGCATTAGAACCATTTTTTGTGCCTGAAATAGAGTTGTGTAAACCAATCATTAATACAATAGGAAATTCCAAACCTTTAGATTTATGGATGGTCATTACTTTCACACTGTTAGAGGTTTCATCTTCTATAGAAGCCTCTTCTTCAGAGATATTAGAGGCATTTTTTAAAAATCTGACCAATTCAGAAAAAGAATTTGCCATATTGTTATATTCTTCGGCTTGGTTTATAAGTTTTTTTATATTTGATATTGAAACTTCAGGATCATTTGTTAAAGCAAGTTTTGAGAAGTAATTGTTGTCGTTTATTATACCTTTCAGTATAGAAGAAGGGGTTAAGTAGTATTTGAGATCCTTGTACTTTTTAAGCACTTTATAACTTTCCACTACATCTTCAGGGAATTCGCTTTGCATATTTTCAAACGTTTCAAAGAAACTTCCTTGCCTTTTTTCTACTAATTTGGAAAGATCTTGAAAGCTCATACCTACTAGAAGTGACATCATATATCTGACAAACTGGTAGTCGTTGAAAGGATTTTGAATTGAGTTAAGGGCAGCGAAAATAGCTTGAATTTCTGGTCTATTGTAAAAAGATTTGCTGCCGAATATATAAAAGGGTATATTGTATTTAAAAAAGGTTGTTCTAAGTATTTTCTCTGTATTTTTTAATTCTTTTGAAAGGACGGCGATATCTTTTGGTTCTATTTTTCTTCTTTCGTAATATACTTTATTATTTTTTCTTACTTTGAAATCCATTTCTTGTCCTAACAACTTTTTTATAACTTTTGCCAACGTCTCTATTTCAATGGCAAGACGATTTTCTTGGTTGTTTAATCCATTGTCATCCGTGGGTTCAATTATTATGTATTTAACTCTTTTAGTATCATCTTCACTCAACGTGGGAATCGTTTCGGTCTCTTGGGAAGGGATTTCGGGTTCTGATATATCTTCTTCTTGGAAAGAGAGATTTTCTAAAAGGGTGGGATCGATATCTGACATCTGTAAATTATCTCTTTTAAATAAAGAGAATTCAGAAAGACGATTCGCGAAATTTATGATTTGTTGATGGGATCTTCTGTTTTTAGTTAATTTTCCTAAAAGAACTTCTTCATCGGAGTTTTGAGCTTCTGTTAAAGAACGAGAAAACACAGAAACATCCGCTCCTCTGAAACGATAGATGGATTGTTTTCTATCTCCAACATAAAAAAAGTAATTATCTGTGGTATGGAGTTTGTCAAAGATTTCTTTTTGAAGATAATTAGTATCTTGAAATTCGTCAACTATGATATATTTGAATTTATTTTGGTATTTTTTAAGAAGATCAGGGTTATTTTCGAATTCTTCTACAACTTTTTCTAAAACCGCTTTGAAGTCGTACAAAAAATTATCGATGGTTAATCCCAAATAGAATTCACTAGCGATAAGAGAAATAATTTTGACAAGCCATAAGAAGTTTTTGTAAAGTTCGGTGAGTTCTTTATCTGCTAATTCTAAATCACTTGTTAATAAAACTCTTGACATTTCGATGCGCCAGTTGGAAACAACATCTTGAATTATTTTTTCAAACTTGTCCAATCCTATTTCAGAAAGTATATTTTTAAAGGATTCTTTAAATTTTGTTTTTTCTCTGTTCAAAGTTTCAACATACTTTTCTATTTTTTCCTTTCTTTTTGTGGATAAGAAGTTGAGCCAATCTATTTCTTTATCTTGATATATTTCTAAGGCGACTCTTAGAGCAGAATAAACGGATCTTTCAACTTCTCGATCTCTTTGAAAATCGCTTATTATACTAAAATTTGGGTCTACCCCCATGGAAATGTTGTTTTCTCTTATTATTCTTGAACAAAAGCTGTCTATAGTTTTGATCCATGAGCGGGATAAATTAATTTTTAATTCGTTCCAATATTGGTACCATTCTAATTTGCTGATGCCATATGGAGGTTTTTTAACTAGTTTGTTTGAAACCTCTTCCATAATCCTATTCTTCATTTCAGAGGCAGCTTTATTTGTGAAGGTAACCGTAAGAATATTATCGACTATGTCGGCATTTGGGAAATTCTTTTCTAGTACTTTTATAAAATATTGTGTAAGAATATAAGTTTTGCCCGTTCCCGCTGATGCCGAGATGAAGAAATTCCTGTTTGGATCATCTATCTCTTTGTAAACATCGACTTTTTTTACAGTCATTTAGTATCTTGTCCTTTCAAATTTTGAAACAATTCGTTTTAAATATTATACCATAATTATATTATTGATTAAAAAAGTAAAGACGCCCTGCTGGATAGAGCGTCTAGAAGATAAGTTATAATTATTTTTATTTTTTAATTAGCTGTAATTTTTTTAAATTCTTCTTTGTTGTGTATTTTTTCGTAGACAAAATCTTTTGTAACTTTTCCGTCTTTGATTTCCACTATCCTACTTGAATATTTTTCTACTATTTTCATATTGTGCGTGATCATTATGATGGTTAGTCCAAGCTCTTTATTTATCTTCATTGTTAGTTCCATCACCTTTTCGACATTTTTGGGATCAAGAGCTGCAGTATGTTCGTCTAATAGCAGAAGATCAGGCTTCGTTATAGATGCAAGTACCATGGCGAGAGCCTGTTTTTGTCCCCCGGAAAATTCTTTGACTTTTGTTTTAAGCCTATTTTCTAATCCCATGTTCAAAGACTTCAACAATTCTAATCCTTGGTATTTTCCAAATGAAAAGAATCTGTTGCCTTTTTTGGATCCCAAGATCAAATTTTCTTCAAGAGTTAAATCAGGGAATACACCTCTATCAGGTTCTTGATACACTATACCGACATTTCTAAAGAGTTTGTAGGGCTTGGTTCTTTTTATGCTTTTGTTATTTAGCGTGAAACTGCCTTCATCTAACACTACCTCTCCGGTTAAAACTTTAAGAAGCGTGGTCTTCCCCGCACCGTTGGGACCTATGATAGTAACGAATTCTCCCTTTTTAACGCTTAGTTCAAATTTGTCCAAGGCTTTTTTTTCATTAACTTGATTTTTATTGTATACTACTCTGATGTTTTTAAGCTCAACCATTTTTTAAATTCTACCCTCCTTAATCCTATTACTATTATTATGAACAACGCAGTTATTAGTTTCATATCGCTTGATTGGAAGCCGATTATGTAACCATATCTCATAGCTAATGCCAGTAAAAATTGATAGACAACAGCTCCAATGATAGGGCATAACATGTTATAGAACAAATTAAACCTACCAAATATGATCTCCCCCAAAATAACCGCGGCTAAAGAAGTTACAACTATGCCTTGCCCCATATTTACATCTGAAAATCCACCGTACATAGAGAACAAGGATCCTGAAAGCCCCGCGAAGAAATTTCCTAAAAATAATCCGATTATACTCATAATTTCAGGGTTCATACCCAGGTTTTTGATTCCTGCCTTGTTACCTCCGTATCCCCTGAGCGCAATTCCTAACTCCGTTCTCAAAAAGATTATTGTTAGAAGAGCAGATACAAATACTATCGAAGCTATTAGGATGGTAGAATTATATCCAGAGTTTTCTCTGAATGGAGATAAGGTTTTTTTGGTATCGTTTATTGGTAAATTACTTTGACTTTCATTTAAGCTACTCATGCCTAAAATGTCATCTAACTTCGTTTTTTCTGTGTATTGTGCTTCTTGCTGGGCGGTTATTTCTTTTGGAACAGAAACGTTTGGTCCATTCATGACCCTTATGTTTATAGAATAGAGCATGGTCATAACCAATATGCTAGCTAACAAAGAATTGACTTTTAATTTGTTGTGTATTAGTGCGGTTATTATTCCAAAAAAACCGGCCATTAAACCACCTAGAATCATACACAGTATCCAAGGCAGACCCGCGTACATAAACGCAACGGTCACCGCTCCTCCCAATACATACGATCCATCAGGTGTTAAATCCGGAAGGTCGATGACTCGGAAACTTATAAACACGCCCATTGCAACTAGGGAGGCTATTAATCCTTGTTCTAATATACCGACTAAATCCATAATTTTCCTCCTAAAATTTTTTCACGATCATTTTGTATCTACTATTTCATCTGCAATGTCTAAAAATTGTTGAGGTATATTTACATCTAGGGCCTGAGCTCTGTCCAAATTTATATAAAAGGTTAGAGCATCTGCCCCCACTATTCTTGACTCAATTTCGTAAGGTTTTTTGCCGTTTATAAGATCGAGGACAATTTTTCCTGTTTCTATTCCTACTTGATAATAATCAAAGCCAAAACCTAAAACTGATGTTTTTCTAGCTATATCAATGTCTCCTGCAACTACCGGAATCTCGTTTTTTTCAAATACTTGTCCTAAGATTTCAGCTGATGAAGCAACCAAATTATCTGTGTATAGATAGGCAACATCTATCCTGTTTGCCTGAGCGTTTAGGGAAGTTACAAGTTCGTTAGCGTTCGTTCCTGTAATTTCTATTACATTGAATCCAAGTTGAGGTGCAAATTTCTTGGTTTGATCTGCTAAAAAAACCGAGTTAGCTTCTCCGGTATTGTAAAGGATAGCTAAATTTTTGGCATCAGGGAATATTGTTCTTATAAGGTTTACATGAGTTTCAACAGGGACCATATCGCTTATTCCAACAACATTTCCTGGATTTTTACCAAATTTGGGGATCAAACCTGCACTGATTGGATCAGTAACGGCACTGAATACCACCGGCTTATCTTTTATTTCAGTTGCCGCTGCTTGAGCGGAAGGGGTTGCTATTGCAACTATTATATCTACATCTGTTTTGAATTTGTTGGCTATAGTTATCGCATTTTGAAAACTATTTTGAGCACTTTGATGCTCATATTCAAAATCTACACCTGACTCTTCAAGGTAATCAACTATTCCCTGATAAATCTTGTTTAAAGCAGGGTGTTCCACAATTTGTGTGATGCCAATCTTTACACCGAAAGCAAATGTGAATAGAGAAACGATTACCAAAGTTGTTAATACTTTTTTCATACCCTCACACCTCCTGGAGATTTTGTTTTCTCCGTATTTATTAAAAAAAAGGTGTCTACTTTTCGTAGACACCCACTTGTTTCTTCTTATACCTACTTGCTAGCTAATAGGTAATGGAAGGCACCAAGTTGGGTGTCTTTCCAATACCAAAAGTAAAAATATTGATTATTTTTTGATTTTACATCAGTGAGAGGATTTGTTAAAAAGTGCAATGAAATTTTTTTCATAGTAACCCTCGCTTAATTGAAATTTAATTTTCCAAATTATACATCAATCAATAAGAATTGTCAAGTAAAAATTGGCTCTTTGTCAAATATGGTTGATGGAATAGACTGAAGAGATGATGACAAGGTTATTACAGAGATTTTTTGTTGAGTAATTTCAGCTCAGAAAGGATAACTGTTTACAATATGTTGTTCCTTCTGTGATGAAATTTGGTAGTTTTATGAATCTTTCTGGCATCACTCCTAATAGAACTTTTTTGGTATATCTCAAAACTTCCTTGAATCCAAAACTTATTCTTTTTATTAATTTTATGTGCGTATGACGTCCTTCT
>Ga0182240_100238_pt1 | contig 21852 bp, 19 predicted proteins | sample hydfrates4_PW_90_FD_145594 | JGI IMG/M metagenome (GOLD analysis project Ga0182240, IMG submission 145594) | Subsurface microbial communities from deep shales in Texas, USA - hydraulic fracturing test 4_PW_90 | ecosystem: Environmental > Aquatic > Deep subsurface > Shale gas/oil reservoir >...
GTTCCCCAAACGGGTGAACTCAGTTCAAGGCGAGGAGCGAAAATTACCTCAAAAACCGCATATGACTTTTTTTGAAGGACGATTTTCAACTCGCAAGATCTATAAACAATTTCGTGCGTCAGCTCTGGCTCATGGGGAAGCCCGTTGACAAACTCGCTAATATTATTGCAAATAATGGCTCCCCCACCGGTCATAACTCCAATATCCGCGGGCTCATGCTTCCGGTTGATAACACGGATACACAAACAGTTATCATGTTTAACGGAAAGCTGATTCTCCTGATTAAAAAAGTCTTCACCATAACCAATAAAGGACTTAAAGGAGATATTGCCTTCATCATCTATGGTTCTGATGCCCACGCAGCTGCATTCATTATAGTTATAAATCAGCTCAAGGGCGGCATCCAGGTATTCTTTCTGAGATTGTTTTTCCGTAAATAATCTCAGCAGGTGCTGTACAAAATCATTATAATTGCCAATTTTAATCCCCTTTGTTTCCTTATATATAATAAGCCGGTAATAATTTCTCCCTTCACATTGAACGATACTCAGTCTGTTTTCCACCGCAACTTCTTTGCCGTCTTTTCTGCGGTGTTTGCCCTTAAAAACAACCTCATCCAGGTTCTCTGCTTCTTCTAATTGCTGCTCAAGAAAAAAGGGCGATTCGTGTACATATATATCCTTAAAGTTCATTTGCAGCAGCTCATCCCGGCTGTACCCGTAAAAGGATACGGAGCGGTCATTGGTTTTTAGTATATTTAAATCCTCGTCAAGCAAAAAAAACGGCCTATTCAGGCACTCAATATAATTAATATTTGATTCCTTTTCAGGCCGGCATTCTGCATATTTCATGTCTTGCACCTCCGCTTGAGGGTAAATAGATCCGCTCCTTTGCAGCGTACCCATCCCCAACCTACTTGCCAATACTTAGTTATTCTTGCTTTGACTAAGATTTTCCTTTAGGGGTCTGACCCCTTTTGGGAGGTTATGGAAAGGGCTGTTCGCCCTTTCCGCTGACATTAGACCTTAAACTGATTTACCGTATTTTCCAGTTCCCCCGCAATGCTTGCCAGGTCCTGTGCCGCGCTGGATACCTGCTGGACTGTGGCGGTTATTTGTTCATTGGAAGAGGAAACTTGCTGCATTCCTTCATTAATTTGTTGAGAACCGGTGGCCAAATCTTGAATTATCATGGTATTGCTTTGTACTGCTTTACTAATCTGTTCCAGGGCCACTCCAGCGTTATTAGCTATCTGAACGCCTTCATCCACCTCCGCGACACCGGTATCAATGGCTGTCACAGCTTCCCCCACACCCACCTGTATTTTTTCAATGAGGGCGGTTATTTCACGGGCGGCACCGGCAGACTGTTCGGCCAGCTTGCGTACTTCATCGGCTACCACGGCAAAACCTTTACCGTACTCTCCTGCTCTAGCTGCCTCAATGGCAGCGTTCAGAGCCAAAAGGTTAGTTTGATCGGCAATATTTGTAATTGTATTGATGATTTCTCCGATTTGATTGGACTGTTCTCCAAGACTCTTCACCGCCACGGCAACGTTCTGCGATGCCTGGGAGATTGCTTTCATCTTTTCTATGTTTTCCTGAACCGCTTTGTTTCCACCCTCGGCCACCTGCTGCATCTGCTCTGAGTCGTTGGCTGCCCTTTCCGCGTTCTCCGCACCCTGGCTGGAAATGGCGGCAACTTCATTGGTGGTGCTGGCCACCTCTTCCACGGTGGCGGTTACCTCTTCGCTTGAAGAGGCTAATTCCTGGCTATGGGCGGTTAAATTCCGAGAACTGTCTCCAATCTTGGAGATTATCTCCTTCAGGTTATCCATAACGCCATTAAAACTCTGTGCAACTTTGGCAATTTCATCTTTACCATTAACGGGAATGCGTTTCGTTAAATCTCCTTCACCGCGGTTTATGTCGTCCATTGAGGAACGCAGCATCGCCAGCGGCGGAACAATTTTTCTAATCAAAAATAAACATCCCACTGCCAGAATAACTGATACAGAACTCATCGCCGCTATAAAAATCACCTGCAAGGAACGCATCAAACTTTCGGATTCTGCAATTGCATTAGTCATCAACTGAGTCTGCCCTGCAACATATTCATCTAACTCACCGGCGAGTTCCTTCGCCAAGCTGTCAAACTCCGGCATAATTGCATTTCCGGCTTCCCGACCTTCATTTATATATGCACCTGCCATATCGCGTCCCAAAGCATAATAAGGCTCAAAATCATTGGCAATCCTGTTCACCCTGGCGGCACTACCGGATTCCTCGCCGGCACTCAGCTCCTCAGCATATTCACGGAATCTCCGGGCATATTTCTCTGCCTCTTCCAGCCCATCCGTTTCCCCTGTGGCGCTGGCGTCGGTGAGCCACTGCTGCACCTGGGCCACTGCATAGCGCATATCTTGGGCCTGGAGGGCATTGGGCATCACTTCTGCTTCGATGTTGTTAATCTCTTTTTTAACGCTTTGCAACCCTATGTACGAAAAACATCCCAGCGCCAGCAAGCATACCACCAGCAATATCATGAATCCCACGAGAGATGACTTAATGGTTAAGCCACTAAACCCCTTCATCTTCACAATACTCCCCCCCTGATTTTGGCAGACAAATGTTATCATCTACTTATTTTTCAGGTAATTATAATGAAATCTTATTACAACGTATTTAATGAAATATTAAATTTTTCTTAAATAGCACACGGGGACGGTTCTTCTGTGCTGCCTTCTGGGGCAGCACAAAAGAACCGTCCCCTTGTGTTATCCTTGTGTTATACCAGGGAGCGGGCGTTTTCGTGAAGTATTTTGGATAGGGTGGAATCGGACAAGCCCATCTTTAAAAGGGCCTGCAATTCATCTTCGGGGCTTTGCTCAATTAGGGGGAAGTCACTGCCATACAAGAACTTATCCGGGTATTTTTCCATGTAACCGGCCAGATAACTAACGGGAAGATCCACTGTTGGGTTGCCAATGGCCCAGGAAGTATCAAGATAAACAGCCGGGAATTTTTCAACCATTAAAAGAGCCTCATCCAATTGGTATAAGCCGAAATGGGGTATCACTACCTTCAGTTCAGGCCACCGGCGCAGGACATCCTTCAGATGTCCCAGCCCGATCAATGGATCACTTTGTGAATACGGGGCAGTTCCGGCATGAATGATAACGGGCTTTTGCCTTTCATACGCTGCTTCGTAAACGGGATCCAGGCCTGGGTCATTGGCGGCAAATTGCTGGACAGGCAGCTGCAGCTTAAAACCGGCAAAGTCCCATTCATCCAAAACTATCTTAATATTCTCTTCTATATTATTATCCCCGGGGTGTACACAGGCAAAGGGAATAAACCAGGGATACTGCCGGCAAAAATCCCGGACCCATTTATTCAATTCCATGGACATATTGGGCTTGTGGGCATACGTTAGTAGATAGGCGCATTCCACACCCATATTTTTCAAATATTCAGTATATTCCTCCAAGCTCAAGCCCCTATGGGGAATGTTCCAGTTATTCCGGTGGAACCACCGAAATATAGCTTTAAACAGCTTATTTGGAAACAAATGAACATGCGAATCCCAAATCTTCATAAAAATACCAACCTCTTAGAGAACACAGGGGGACGGTTCTTTTGTGTTATTACTACCCGCCATGAGAATCGCCCCCTGGACCATTATCGCATATTTCTGCTGTTTTGGGCATATTCTCCACAACTGCTCCAGGGATAGGCCTGAATTTCTTTGCCTATCCCTGCTTTTATTGGGTTTTTGATGTATATATCTCATTACTGCTAGAAAACATCTATCTGTCTCAACTACTTCACTTAAGTGGCCACGTCGACCATATTTCTTTCCAATTATACCATTAAACATAGCTTGCACATTCTACGGAAGGTAATCCCTAAATCTTCTTTTCCTTCTTTCATTAGTCTTGGTTATCTTCAAAAATTCTTTATTTGTTGATCCCCTTAATACCACATGAAAAATGCCTTTGTTGCTTTCCTTATGGCTTTTCTTGGCATAAGGTCACCCTTGTCAAATACGCACCTTGCTGACACAGAAGAACCGTCCCCCTGTGTTCGCCTGTGTTGTTACCGGCTGAGTAACTTTTTTATGAATACTTTGAAGGGCTCTGATAGCGGGAGTACCTCATCCCAGTTCTCTTCAAAGAGTGATTCGTCTTCCACCCAGTTAGTAAAAAGATCCACGGCCACCACCCCTGTGCCGAAGAGGTCACTACGAGGTGATATTTCCCGGCGCAATAAACGGTAGGTATTGGGACCCGGTACGCACCGTTTTGCAGGGGAAAAGACCCGGGTCGCGAATTCTTTTTTACTGCCCGGGGCGATTGACAAGTTATTCTGCAGCGAGCCGGCGGAAAGGGGAAACTTTTGGGAATCAATAAACCTGGCCAAACCAAAATCGATTAAATATAGAGTATCGCCACGCAGCATAAGATTTGAAAGACGCAAATCGCGATGTACCACGGCATTTTCCCGGTGCCGGGGGTTATGCAAAGCATCTAGGATGCTGAGTAATTGCCTTATAATCTCCTTTACTTCCGCTTCAGTAAACCGCCGGCCATTGTATAACAGGCTGCTTAAGGGCAGACCTTCAACATATTCCATTACCAGGTAGTGGGCATCTGCCGTTGAAAAGGCTTCCACAAATGCCGGTATTTGTGGGTGCTCCACCCGCTTAAGGATTTCAGCCTCCAACCTGAATTTCTGCATAAGGCTTTCAGGTGATTCATCATTTTCATTTATGACAGCCTTGATAGCATAATTCCGGCCCTGGCGGGTCCCTTTTAGTACAACTCCGTAGCTTCCGCCTCCAAGCACCTCTTGGATGGCATATCCCTCAATATAAGGCTTTTCCTTTCACGAAAAAATGCGGCCCAAAAAGCCCTTGCGCTTATGACGGCGCCTTGACGAGCTGCTGCCATGGTGCTTCCCGTGGGCATAGGGCGGGTGATGCGTTTCCGGCCTCCGGGGTGATTGCTGCCGAAAGGGCCGTTGGGCCGGTGCATTCAAATCGCTGCCACAGTAAGGGCAGGAAACCCATGCCGGGTCAACTTCCTTATGACAGCTATGACAGGTAAGACTTTTGGCCACTTCCACACCGCAGTACGGGCAAAACTTGAAATCCCCCTGCAGGGTCTTTTGGCAATTGGGACATTGCATCTTTAACGCCTCCTTTTGGAATTAGAGGTTTGAAATGCGATTTTACCAGTATATTACCACAACAAATTCCTTTTATGCCAGCAGCAGCGACACAAAAGAACCGTCCCCTTGTGTTAATTAGTTCACCAACGCCGGGACGCCTAATAGGGGCCAAATTACCAGGGCAAACAGAGCTACCATGGCCAGCACGATCAGGGTAAAGGGAATACCCACCATAAAGAATTGGCCGGTGGTAAATTGCTTGGACTGGTAAGCAATGGCGTTGGGTGCCGCGCCAACCAGCAGCAGAAACGGCAGAGCAGCCATGGCCAGCGCTGTATACAGTATCAGATACGGGTTTACTCCCATATATTCCGCCACAACCAGCGCCACCGGCAGTGTGATGGCTATGGCCGCCACGTTCATGATAAAGTTGGTCATTATTATGATCAAGAAGGCAATGGCCAGAACAAAAACCAGCCAGTGAGCATTTTCAAACATACCCAACCAGTTTATGGCCATCCATTCGGCAGCCCCGGTCTGCCATAAGGCATAACCAATGCTCATGGCGCCACCGAAAAGCAGCACAATATTCCAGGGAATGCCCTTTTCCAGGTCCTCCACAGTAAACAGTTTGGTCAGGAATAATAATATACCCGCCACCAGCATGGGAACTGATTTATCTATACTTTGCAAGGCCGGAATAAAGTTCTGCAGCGCCAGTATGGCTACCACTGAAAGGGCCAACACAATAACAAAAATTTCCTTTAAGGTTATGGGTCCCATTTCAGAATAAACTTCATCCACCTTTTCCCGCAACCCTTCTATCTTTAATTGTTCCGGTTTAAAGAAAACAAAGCATAACAAGAACCAGACTAATATTACACTGGCCCAGCCAAAGGGTATCATCACCTTGGATATTTCCAGGAAGGTAACGGTTTCACCGGTGAATTCCGTGAAAAAACCTAATGCCACCGGTCCCCGGGCCGCCCCAAGCAATGTACACATACTGCCGGCCCCGGCTGCATAAGCCATGCCGATGAACATTGCCTTACCAAAATTACTTGACTCATCCTTATTTCCATACATGGTCATAATGACCAACATGAGAGGAAACATAGTGGCAGCCACGGCGGTATGAGCCATTAAATGAGTAAGGCCGGCAGTAACTACAAAGACACCCAGCAGAATCTTTCTGGAATCTTCCCCTACAATGGTAAGCATTTTGAATGCCAGCCGGTTGGTGACACCGGCTTTGGTAAAGGCCAGTCCCAACAGCAACGAGCCCAGGATGAATAATACCGAAGGGTTCATAAAATCAGCAAAAGCTTCCGTTGCCGGGCGTATCATAAAAGCCGCCTGCAAAACGCCGATGGTGATGCTGGTAACACCAATGGGTATGACCTCAAAAACCCACCAGATTCCCGCCAGAAGAAAAAGTCCAATGGCCAACTGCGCCTCCCGGGTTAATTCAAACACCTTGCCGGTTGGATCAATGGCCGGCGGCAACGCGGGCATAAAATAAAAGAGCGCAAAAAATGCTATCCCCAAAGTGGCAAAGGCTAACCTACGCCCTTCCCCGGATTTTTGTTTTGGTTTTTTCATTTTCATGGGGACACCGGTATTTACCATTGCAGTATTAGTGATGATAATCATCCCCTATCTGGTTAGATAATTAATAAATTAATTGCCAGTTACCATTTCGTGAATTCAATCACTATCCTTGCTTAAAAAAAAACCCCCTGCCCCTCCTTTATAAATAGCTCGTATGTATCTGCTAAGATTATATTTGTTTTTATGGAATTTGACAAGCAGCAACACAGAAGAACCGTCCCCGTGTGCTGCGATACACTTTTGTCTGTAATTGAGTCTCTACATGTGTTATAATCATCAGAGAAAAGTATGTTTCCTTTTGGGTTTGTTTGTTTTGGCGAATTAACAATACCACAAAAGGGCATACTTTTCTCTTTTAAAGTCAATTATTTTGTTGAAAAAGGTTATTCTATAGCCATCGCGAAGCGATTTCGTTCTTCTTTTGTGTTGCCTAAAGCAACACAAAAGAACCGTCCCCTTGTGCTGCCAAACTTATCTTCCTATTTACCGCTTCAAGATCAAAATCTTTATAATCCTGGCTTTTTCCCCATATTACCATGTGTTCGTGCTCAGGGTGTTCCTCATCTGAAATAATTTTAAGGAACTCTTCATAGCCGTGCTCTCCGCCCACGTCTTCGGGTGGCGTGTTCCCCTCACCTTTAAGACACACCGGGTAGTTTTTGTCATAATCTTCAATAACCCTTTCAACCTCAATATAATGCTGCCAGTTATCCCCGAAGTCATAATTATATTTTATTTTAGCGGGAATGTAATCTGATAGCTTTATGCCGGTTTCAAGCTTCATGGGCACATCATTATCATATTCAAATGCCTCTTCATCACAAACTAAATTGATGATTGGCTTATAGCCTTCCTTGTGATATCCGGGGTGATTTATGGCTGAGTCATCACCGGATATCTCATCTCCAAAGATGTAAAATTCATGCAGGTGATAATCCTGCCACCCGAATGCCGCCTGTAAAACCTTATGCAACCTATTAAAGGTTATATCCGCGGGCACCACAATTCTTCTCCATACATCATACTTTTCAAGATCCAGGGTCACCTTCAGCTGTACAGCCTTGCAGGAGAAAATATGCTTACCGGCAAAGGCTTCAAGGTCTTTGTACATCTCCTTGTTGGGCCAAATATGTTGATTTTTCCCGTCACCGACTATCAACGTACTTATCATAATACTCAAAGCGCTTTGGTAAATTGAACCCTCTACTATTAGATCTTGAAAAGTATGTGCCCAGCCACACGCCTTGTTCATCCTGGCCACCGATGATTTATCCTTTGTTTTCGTAAAGATTATTTCCTTGGAGTGGTTAATGAACTGATCTACAATATCATCACTAATGCACTCACTGTGGAAGGTCTCCCGGATGGCGTTAATTATGTGTTCGTCCAGCTTCTTAAAGTCCTTTGCCTTGAGCCCGTAGAGAACTATTATATACCTGTTCTTGTCATTCACAAGCACCACAGTTTTCCTGCGGTTTACCGTTATCAAGTTGGCGTGCCAGGAAAACAGAGATTCTTCCTCCGCGGAAGCCTGCGGCTTCACATTTAACTGGTCTAAAAGTTTCTTTGTGCATTGAATCAACATGAAAAAAATCTCCTTTTCGAACACAGGGGGACGGTTCTTCTGGGGGCACAGGGGAACGGTTCTCCTGTGCTGTCATGCTGGGGCGACACAAAAGAACCGTCCCCCTGTGTTGCCTTCACACACCCCTTATGACTCCAAAACTAACTCCAGTGAGTCTTTCAATTTGCCTTATTGATAATCCTCTACCCTTAAGTTTCTTTATCACATTATCCCTTTTTTGCTTTTCAAAGTTTTGAATCTCGCTGGGACTTTGCACCCCGGCAATCTTTTGGATCAGTTCAGCTGCTTCTGTATCGTTCAATCTCACCCTGTTATAATATTCCAGGCAGTTATCATTATTTTTTTCCTGATTGAACTTTTCCCATAAATATAACGCCTCTTTGGGATTTGGCGAAAACAAGCTAAGGGCAAACTCGGTATCGCATAGCTCTGCTGTTTTTATGTATTCTCCATAACTGCTCCAGGGGTAGGTCTGAATTTCTTTGACTATCCCTGCTTTTATTGGATTTTGATGTATATATCTCATTACTGTTAGAAAATATCTATCTGTCTCAACTACTTCACTTTTATACCGGTCTTGAAATAAATGACCCCCACGGCTGTATTTCCAATTGAACCAGTAAACATAGCTTGCACCAATTCTACGGAAGGTAATCCCTAAATCTTCTTTTCCTTCTTTCAGCAGTAAATGTATGTGGTTGTGCATTAAGCAGTAAGCATATACTTCATAGCCACTGGTTTTTTTATATTTCTTAATTGTCTGCAGATATTTTTGATGGTCTTGATCATCTTCAAAAATCCGTTGTTTATTGATCCCCCTTAATACCACGTGATAAATCCCGGTGCTGCTTTTGGTTCTGGATCTTCTTGGCATAAAGTCACCCTTGTTAAGAATAGCAAAATTATGTGTAGCCTGTCAACACAGAAGAACCGTCCCCCTGTGTTCTAAAAAAATTTTTTGGTGAGATGATAGATTAATCAATTTTATAACGAATTAATAAGTGTAAGAGCTCTTACGAGAACAAAGCAAGGGAGGGTCTGGGTGGTAATTAATGACGATAACTTTTTGGAGCAGTTGCGAAAAAGAGATGAAGATGCCCTTTACTATGTTATTGACATGTACGGGGGTCTTATAAAAAGCATTGTAAGCAAACACTTATATAACCTGCAGTTCATTCAGGACGAATGTATAGATGATATTTTACTGGCCATTTGGGATAATATAGCTTCATTTTGCCCGGAAAAAAACTCTTTTAAAAATTGGGTCGGGGCAATAGCCAAGTACAAATGTATGGATTATAAGCGCAAGTATCTGAGGCTCTTAAAACAGGAGAATATCCATGAACTGAACCCGGCAAGCCCCTGGAATGCTGAAAAGGCAATAATGGAAAAAGAACTCAGTCAGGAGATAGAAAGTCTGTTAACCCACCTTAAGGAAGATGACCGAAGAATATTTACCAAGTATTATATGGAGGATCAGGATGTTGAGACAATAGCACAAAAAATGCGGGTCAAGAAGTCTAACATATATAATCGCCTCTCCAGAGGGCGGGCCAAGCTTAGAAAAATCTACGGAAGTAGATAGTTGAAAATTAGAATATGAGGTGATTATATGAGCGAGCTATTTAAAACCTTGAACAATATCCCAGTGGATTTCGATGATTACCAAGAAACGAAATTAACGGACCTGGAGAAAAAACAGATAAAAAAGCGGGTAACTAAAAAGCTTAAAACCAGGAAGCCCGGGTCCACCAAACGTATGATAGCGGTTGCAGCTGTTTTGGCGGTTTTAGCCTTTGGCTTTGTAGGTATAGCCCATAATCCCAGTGCTGTGGCTAACATCCCCCTGATAGGGGCTTCTTTGGAAAAATACATCGACTCCAGCCGCAAATCTCTGGAAGACTATAAAGTAGTGATCGGTAAAACTGTAGAAGATAAAGGTATCGAAATCGGGCTCAATGAGGTTATGTTGGATAATGGAAGGCTTGTCATCAGTAGTACTTTCAGATCGTCAACAGTAGATTTGGAAAGAGTCAGTATGTCGCCAACAGTTTATATTAACGGTAAAAAGGTGCTTATAGGTATGCACGGCAGTATGAAAAAGATAGATGATTCAACCTGTATATCTTATAAATCAGTGGACTTAGAAGGAATTAATATTGATAAGGTTCTAAACATTAAAATATCATACAATGATATGTATTACACCGATACCGGAAAACCAGTCGGAGGCAATTGGGATAGCTTTGAATTTGCCGTCTCAGGTGAAAAATTGATGACAGAAACCAGAACGGTAAAAATCAACAAAAAATTAGTCTTCGCTGATGGACAAGAGATTACAGTGAGAGATTTGGTTATTTCTCCGTTTTCCACGACGCTAAATTATTCTTCAGTAAATGGCCAGGAACACATTTCTTTTGAAATAGAAGACCAAAATGGTAACCGGCTGCGACCCAACAGAGCCCGTGTGTTATCTAAAAACAGTTACAACAGGTTTGAAGAAAAGTCTATGGAAAATGCCGCCAAACTGACTATTATACCGGTACGGATGAATGTTAAATCAGGTACCTTTGAAGCATTTGAAGACAAGGCATTTGAGGTAAAAATAGATACCCGGGATTAACACACGGGGACGGTTCTTTTGTGTTACCTACTGCCTACCATGAAAAGACATTTGCTCGGCATTTATCCTGCCGGCGGGGGCAACACCCTGCGCTCACTTACTCAGCCTTTAATTGAATGAGCTCACTCCGCTCCGGGCGGCTTATAACTTGCTTCGCTCAAACAGGATTCGCCGCTGATCCTCCGCTCCGTTCGTTCTTTGACACATTGGCTTTTGCGCATAAGAAGTTGCGCCGCAACGGCAAAGCTATCAAGACCTTGTTCCGACAAGTACCATGCCGTTGCCGTCATTCGCTCCGGGTGTTGCCCCCGCCTTCTCCCGGTATTCGCTGTGTACAAAAGCCATAACGCAACTTTTTTATTCCTCTGTTGGTGCCGCGTCAGCGGCATGGACGTCTACCATGATAATCGCCTCTTGGCAGATCATATGCAATGCCGGCTTTGTGCATATACCGGTTTCATAGAGCCACTATTCCGGTAAGTGGTGAGGTCCATACCTTTAAGAGAATTATGAGAGACTGCACAAAAGAACCGTCCCTATGTGTTTACAGACGGTACTTCTCTTTCTAGCCGCTTTGAGCATGCTTCTAAAACCTCCTGCGGTGAATCGGAATGCCGCATTAGTGGCACCAGGGGCAAAAGCCCCACCGGTGCTGCGTGTAGAAACTCGCGCCCGTTCATTTCACTTAGGTTAAACTGCCGGTAGTTAAAATCGATTACAGTTATGTCCAGACATTCATATGTATAGCATAGCCGCTCTCGGTGACTTTCAACAAAATATCTGATGTGCGCTGAGTGGCCACCGCTTCTTTTTCCAGGCGCTCAATTTTTTCCACTTCTACCCCGGGCCCCTGACTACGGTTACAAAATGTTCCGGGTATTGCCCGGCTAGAGCTTTTAAGATTAAATCATATTCAGCCAATTTGAAAACACTCCAGGTTTTTTTTATATCATTTGATTTATACATAGTCCAAGCTAACATTGTTAGGCCTGTGGCTTATATATTACCTTCTACAGAATCTTGGGCCGCACGGGGACACACGGGGACGGTTCTTCTGTGTTTCCTTCGTATCCCCTTGTTGTTTGGCCCCATATAGGAAATTTCTTAGAAGTAACATTGGCAGAAGTATCGAATTCCCGGGTATCACCTGCCACCTCATGGCAGGTTCGACATAATGAGGTCATTTTGTCAGCACAAAAACCGTCCCTGTGTGTTATGTTCCGAGATGACCATCAAATACAGAGGCTCGTTAAGAAGAAATCTCTATTGTAATTCTTTAATACTTGCACATTTTTTTTACTCCTGACCTGTCGCAGCAACTTCCTTTAACATCTCTGTCTCCTTAACCACATTCCTGAATTTCCTCGGGCAATATCTGGGGGATAAAGGAAGGACTTGTTGTCCTTCCTTGACGACCCGCACATGGTTAATTCAAAACGATAACAACATAGTGCCGGTTGTTCACTATTATGCGGCACAAAACAGCTTGCACAACAGAACCATTACTGAAGTTCAACCTTCGCTCATATATCCCGTTAGCTGCGACATCTTCAATGAATGTATCTCAAGCACATCGGAAACCATCCAGGCCCCCAGATCATGGTACTCGTTGAGCGCTGAGGTAACCACCGCTTTACCGTTGTTTTTTTCAGACAATAAAATCCGGGAAAACCGATGCGGCTACCCTTGCGGAAATGGCTGAAGCAAGGTGCTCCTGGGCTATTGATATTTCACCTGTTTCCCACAGAGACATTAAGGCCTGTCTGGAATATGCTGCGGTTTCAGCCCGTGAAGAAGTATTCCCTTTGGAGGCCAATATATGAGGTTTTTAGCAGACGAAAACATTCCTACTTCAACAAGGTCGATGGTTTGTCGCTGCCTTTACTCCACGGGCATTACCCCGCATCTTCAGTACTATGCAGTTGCCGTAGGGCATTGTTCAGCATGCCAGGCTGTCTAACCCCGGGGAAGTTCCTGATGACTTGCCATAACGCCATCCGGAATGTTGCGTTCCGTGTTCGTCAGCACGTCCGCCTTCCCAGTGAGGGACATTTCGGGGCTCAATCACTTCAGCATACCGCTTCAGGCCTGCTAGTTTGCTGTCTACGCTTAGAGATGTGGGTCACCCCATACCTCCCAAGACTCGCTATGGGATGGTTGGCTAGACCTTTCCCAGTGGGCTTCCCACCCACTATATGATGTACCCTTTGCATGGCGCACGGACTGTCCCCTTTTAGGGAATTTTGGAAGGCGGAGCCTTCCGGGATTTCCTCGAGCATTATTTTTGATTGTCTTGATCATCTTAGAACACAGAAGAACCGTCCCCGTGTGTTACCTGTCCCAGACATTTTAGGCCGCAGATTATTTAATTTAAAAGTAAGACTGCTATTTCCCCGCGCAAAATAAACCACCAGATAAATAGCGGTAACACCCTGGGCTAACACCGTGGCCAGGGCGGAGCCCTTGATGCCCATCCCGAACCCGAAAATAAACAGCGGGGTAAGACAAATATTCAAGCCGGCCGAGATGATCATGGTGTTCATTGCCACCCGGGCATTTCCCTCGGAACGGACAATGTTGTTCATGCAAAAGCCAAAGGCAAAAAAGATGGTTCCGTACAGAATAATCCCCAAATAATCCTGCGCGTAAGGCAGTATGGTTTCACTGGAGCCGAATAGGTACAAAACGGGGGTCAGCAAATTCAGCCCCATCAGCGCCCCAACCGCGCTGACAGCCATCACCATGCCGATTATGTTGCCAAATACCTTATTGGCATCATCTATTTTATTTGCCCCCAACATCCTGGAAATAACCGACGCGCCGCCGATACCTATGGCCCCGGCCAGCGCCATTATTATCATTTGCACCGGGAAAGCAATGGATACCGCCGCAACCCCCACCGTTCCCACGGCTCTGGAGCAAATATGGTATCCACCTCGTTATAAAGGGCCATCACAAACATACCAAAGGTAGCCGGTAATGCCAACCTGGCTAACAAGTTAGGGATGGAATCCTTGCCCATTCGCTCACTGTGTTGTTGTTTCAAGTGTATATCCCCTTACATTAAAATTTCCTGCCCAGGCGCATAGTTGCATCTGCAACTATGCCTTATCTATTATAAAGAATATAAAATTTTAATGCAACGGGGTCGGAAACGACACAAGGGGACGGTTCTTTTGTGTTGGATAACAATTAAACGACACAAGGGGACGGTTCTTTTGTGTTGGATAACAATTTACAACTATGGTATTATTCTTGTAAGATGGTTTCAATGTCTTCACGAGTAAATAAATTGCTACAGGAAATAGATAATTTAAATGGTAATGAATTGAGAGAACCAATAGCGAAAATGGTAGATAAATTTGAGCTTCTGGGATGGCTAAAGGTATCAGAATCCGCATTTTCAGACTAAACTATTTATTGATACCGGCGCATTTGGAGGGCGAAGCCTTCCGAAATTTCCTCGAGCATTGGTAGAAGTATCGAATTCCCGGGTATCACCTGCCACCTCGTGGCAGGTGAGGCATAATGAGTCATTTCTTTAGCACAAAAGAACCGTCCCCTTGTGTTGCCCTTATCTCAATAGAAAAAGGCCTAAAAAGCGGCTATCCACTTTAGCGTATTAACGTGGCGGGGGACTGTCCCCTTTTAGGAAATTTTGGAAGGCGGAGCCTTCCGGAATTTCCTAACGAGCACTAAAAAATACCCTGCCTTATTAAATGGTGATCATAGTATGTTACTTTTTGTCAACCAGGCACTGCAACATCTGCTTTAAGTCTTTTATTTGTTTTTCAAGCTCATTTAACTTCTGAACGGCCGCGCTTGGGCTGCATTTTCCAAATTGAGCGCATTCTGCACAAGTGTCAATATAGGCCAGTGGGCATTGATTCATGGTTATTCCTCCTTTTTTAAACTACTCCCTGAGCCATCATGGCGTTTGCTACTTTAAGGAACCCGTTGATGTTTGCTCCCTTCACCAGATCACCTTCGCAATTATATTCTCTCGCTACCTGGCTGGTTTGATTATAAATTGTAACCATAATATCCTTTAATTTAGCATCCACTTCTTCAAAGGTCCAGCTACATCGCATACTGTTCTGGGACATTTCCAGAGCTGATGTGGCAACTCCGCCGGCGTTGGAAGCCTTGGCAGGCCCGAAGGGCACTTTGTTTTCCTGGAATACTTTTACGGCTTCAGGTGTAGAGGGCATATTGGCACCCTCGGCTACTGCCATAACTCCATTTACAACCAACTTTTGTGCTGATGCTTCATCCAGTTCATTTTGCGTAGCACAAGGGAGAGCAATATCACATTTAATGGTCCAAATATCCCTGGAACCTTCGTGATATTCGGTTGAGGGATGATGCTCAACATATTCCCTAATTCTTTTTCTTTCGATTTCTTTAATCTGTTTAACAGTCTCTAGCTTTATTCCGGCCGGGTCATAAATATAGCCGTTGGAATCGCTCATAGCGACCACTTTGGCACCATTTTGCCGGGCCTTTTCTGCCGCGTAGATGGCTACATTTCCGGAGCCTGATATGACCACCTTTTTATCAGCAATGGTCTGTCCATTGGACTTAAGCATTTCCTGTAGGAAATAAACCAAACCATAACCGGTGGCCTCAGTCCTGGTTAAACTCCCACCATAAGTCAGTCCTTTGCCGGTAAGTACTCCGTGATATAGACCGGTGATCTTTTTGTACTGACCGTATAAATAACCTATTTCCCGAGCGCCAACACCTATATCGCCAGCGGGGACATCCACGTCCGCTCCGAGGTACCGGTAAAGCTCAGTCATAAAACTCTGGCAAAAACGCATTATTTCACCATCTGATTTTCCCTTGGGATCAAAGTCACTCCCGCCTTTACCTCCCCCTATGGGTAAGCCTGTTAATGCATTTTTAAATATTTGTTCAAACCCAAGGAATTTAATAATTCCCACGTTCACTGAAGGATGAAAACGGAGGCCACCTTTATAGGGTCCGATGGCACTGTTAAATTGAACCCGGAAAGCTCGATTAACCTGAACCTGGCCGTTATCGTCAACCCAGGGTACCCTAAAAATAATTTGCCGTTCCGGTTCTACTATTCTGTGCAAGATACCTGCTTCCACAAATTCAGGGTGTTTCTCGATAGCCGGCTCCAAAGATTCCAGAACTTCCATAACCGCCTGGTGAAACTCAGGTTCACCGCGATTCCTTCTAACAACTTGCTCTGTTATTTCCCCAATAACCTGTTGTGAAAAATTCACTGGCAAGCCTCCTTCTTATGTCCTTTATTGTTTGATAACTAAATTAAGAAATAGATAGATACTCTTGAAGCTCCCAAGGGTGCACACATGCCTGGAAACGTTCCCGCTCTTCATTTTTAGCCCTGGCATAAATATGGTAAATATATTTACCCAGTACAGACTTGGCTAACTGGTTAGAATCAAACTCCCGTAGCGCCTCCCCCATTGTACGGGGCAGGCTGTCACCTCGTTCTTCATGCAGCCGGGGTGGTGGCAGCCCAAGTTGTTTTTGAATACCGTCTAAACCGGCTTTTATAATTACAGCCAGGGCCAGGTAAGGGTTACAAGCCGCATCAGGATTCCTTACATCTATCCGCGTTACCCCTTCCCGGTTCATCACGACCCGAAGTACCGAATTTCGATTGTCTTCTGACCAGGCCACCTGCATTGGTATTAGATCACCGGGCGTCAAGCGTTTATAAGAGTTAATTAAAGGATTGGTGATAGCGGTATTGGCCCGGGTATGGTTCAGAATGCCACCGATAAAGTGCCCGGCCTCCTGGAGGGCTCCCCCATGTCGAGATAAGAAATGGAAGTGCATTGCGGACCCAGGCATGCCATTAACCGGCTTGGGCATCATAGTGGCGTATAATCCGTGCTGCCGGGCAATGGCACGCAATATAAACCTGGAGGTTACCAGCTTGTCCGCAAGAGCCATAGCATTACCGGGCTTGATATTTATTTTGTGTTGTCCCGGTCCTGCCTCATGGTAGCTGGGGCCGGCATCAAATCCAATATCCTGTAAAGTTAGGAGTATGTCTCTCCGGAGGGTTTCCTCCAAATCAACCGGGCTTAGATCAGAAAACCCCTCGCGGTCATACGTTTCTGTAGTTAGTTTATTGTTATTATCAATTTTAAATAGATAAAATTGCACATCCGCGCCCACAAAAATTTCAAATCCCATCTGCTCGGCCTCATCAAGTACCTGTTGCAAGATACTGCGAGAACAACCCGGGTAAGGCATTCCGTTTAAGTTACCAATATCACAAATAAAGCGAGCCGTCGCCCCTTCCATGGGCTGCCAGGGAAATACTGCAAAAGTTGATACGTCAGGCAGGAAAACTATATTCTGTTCCCGGCACCGGACCACTCCATCCACCACCGCGCTGTCAAAGTAAATTTGCCCTGCCAATGCCCTGTCCAAATTACTTATAGGAAGGGTGACATTTTTTAACACACCGAATATGTCGGTAAATTGTAGACGCAGTGTTTTTATTGAATTTTTTCTGGCTATTTCCACAACGTTTTCGCAGGTGAACATTTGCAACCTCCAAAACCAACAGAAGATTCGTATTATCTCCGAAATAAGGCCAATGTCCGGATGAATATTTATTTTACAAAAAGACAAATAAAAAAATCATAAAAAAAATACAGCAAATATAAAAAATTTATAAAAAAACTCTGCCTTGTTTGGCAGAGTTGACTGTACTTTCTTTTTAGATTATATTATTCAATTTCCAGTTGATAGCCTACCCCGTGTTTACTAATAATATATTTGGGGTTGCCCGGGTCATCTTCAATTTTTTTGCGTAAGCTGCTGATGTAATTTCTCAGGTAGTGCAGCTCGTTACGGTATTCAATTCCCCATGTCCAAGTCAGCAAGTCCTCGTGGGTGATAACCTTTCCCGCATTACTGCCCAGGTAGTACAATACCTGGTATTCAGTGGCGGTAAGCTTAACTTCCTCTCCTTTAAGAAAAACTCGCTTTTGGGCAAAATTGATCATTAAGTCACCACATGTATAAGAAGCGCGCTTTTGGGAATCCCCTGATTGGCTGGTTCTTCGTAGAATTGCCTTGACGCGGTGCAACAATTCTTCAACGCTAAAGGGTTTGGTTAAATAATCGTCAGTACCTACGTCAAAACCCCGTATTCGATCCTGTTCACGGGCACGCCCCGTTAACATAATAATCGGTATGTCAGAAAATTCGCGGACTCTTTTGCAAACCTCAAATCCATTGAAAGGACCTGGAAGCATAATATCTAAAATTAGCAAGTCATAAAAGGAGGTTTCCAATTTTTCTATAGCGGTATTCCCATCAGTAGCTGTTCCTACCTCGTACCCACTGGCCAATAAATTAACTTTAACTAACCGCACCAGGCGAGGCTCATCATCTACTATTAATATCTTTTTACGCTTCATCTTAAACCTCCTAGACGTCTTCGGGATTTATAGGTAACGAAAAATAAAGAGTGGTTCCCTGGTTCAACTTGCTTTTGGCCCAGATTTTACCTCCATGGCTGATTAATACTTGGCGTGCTAAAGGTAAACCAAGCCCCATTCCTTTTTGTTGTTCCTGGATACCACTGTTAACGCGGAAAAATTTTTCGAATAATCGCTCTAAATGTTCCTCGTCAATACCAATCCCCTGATCAGTCACCGAAATAACCACTTCATCAGAATTAATTTCACCTTTGATTATAATTTCCGTATCATTCATAGAATATTTAACTGCATTATCAACCAAATTACGAACTACCTGTTCAATCCTAAAGGGGTCTGCTTCTACAAACGGGAAGTAATCCGAAAACAATACGGTAAAATGGTGATTTTTAGTACGGAATGAAGGATCCTTGAGCACTTTTTTAACTATTTGGGGTAACAAAACCGGTTCTTTGTTTAACTCAATTTCACCCTTCCAACTTAACGTGGAACTATCAAGCAAGTTATTAATTAAAGCTTCAATGTGATCTGTTTCTTCTACAATGATGTTTAAAAATTCCCTTTGGGTATCAGAATCCCAGGATACGTCTTCCCTCATTAAAGTAGTAACGTAGCCTTTAATACAGGCAAGCGGTGTTCTTAAATCATGAGACAGCCCTGCCAGCATTTCTGACCACATATGCGCCATATCTTCAGAGGGTAAGAAATATGAGGCAGCCTTCCCAGAGTTTTGGCTATTATTTAAACTGCATTCAATAACGTGGGTTATCGCTTTTAGGATCTCTGTAATGGGGTAGGAATTTAGTAGTTGGCCTTCCCCGTAAGCCATTAAAAAACCTCTTTTCCCAACCATCGGAAAACAGGTTACTTCTAGATGTGGCTGGCTGGACCTTTTTATGACCTTGTGCCTTACCGGGCAATCAAGAACATAGCAAGGAATATTGTTATAGGTCAATGTTTCCTGCTTAGTACACAGGAGATTATCCGCAGCAATTTCCACAATGTCCGATTTATTATTATTGTCATTCCTATTAAAATGAACTATGCATTGCTTACCCATATTAACTCCTACAGCGCACGAATCAACTCCCAGAGCAGCAACAAGCCAGCCCGGAACCCAGTCAAAGTTTCCATTTTCTTGCAATAATTTACCGGTAAAATGGAGTATATTAATATCAATTGGGTAGTTAAGTTTTGAATAACTCTTTTGATTCATAAGCCTGTCTCCTTAATCAAGTTGGGACTATCCTTTAAGGGAATTTAAACGCGGTTCATTTCTGCTTACAATGGAAAAGCGTAATTCAACATTTTTAGAGATATGGTAATCTATGTAAAAACTCACCTGGGGTACAAATTTTTAATCCGATTTTCACACACGAACTTTTTTTGATTTTACAGGATCTAAATATTCAACTTTCTTGTCTGAAGTATATAACGAAAAGGGAAATAGTTCAAATGTTTGGCCATGCTAAAAATTAAACTTCCCGTCAGGGAATTGAAACATCCCAATATTTGCAAAACAGAGCAACAAAAAACCCACCACCGGTTAAGATGATGAGCTAAGATTTATTCCTGTTTCGCACGTTTTACCACCCCTGATTAACTTATACCACATTTACTTTGCGCAACCACAAGAACCGCACCCTTGGTTTCTTTATCATCGGCGTAAGCAGGGTATACGCTGCTGCCTAGTATTTGTTTAAGTTGTTTATAAATACCGGGGTATTGTTCTGCACCCCGCTGCATTATTTCTAATTTATCATTGAACAGTTTTCCGGTTGTATCCTTAAACCTATCAGAAGTGCAAATTTCAAAGTAGTTATTGGCCATATAAGTAGTAGGTGGAAAAAATAAGTTTTGCACACGGGCAATTAGCCTCCACTTGGGTTTAAACTTCTTTAGCGTTTGCTTTGACATCTTGGCCCCGTTGATCTGTAAGGCATTTATCTTAATTCCGTCCGCTCTCAACTTCTCGGCCATTTGAAAGGTGAGCATCACAAGTGCCATTTTTGACTGACAATACCTATTGTAGACTTGATGAGACCGGCTGGCTCCTTCTTCCCCATGTAGATTATTAAAATCTATTGTTTTTCTGGGGTCGAAAAAATGCTTAATTATATTACTGCTGGCATGCAAAATGCGAGGATCATCAGATTCTTTTAAGTGGTTTAATAACAAGTTAGTTAATAAAAATGGGCCAAACAGATTAGTGGCAAAGGTAAGCTCAATATTATCTTCACTAAGCCTGTATTTTTCACCATGATTAAAATAGGCTGCGTTATGAATTAGTATATCCAACTTTGGGTACCGGTTTTGGTATTCCGCACAAAACTTTTTAATAGAGTTAAACGAGGACATATCTAACTCCATTAAATCTACTCTGTCATTTTTAGCGGTCTCTTTTATTTCTTGCTGCACCGGTTTGCTTCTTTCTATATTGCGGCAACCCATAATAACCGAATAACCCTCGGTGGCAAACCTTAAGGCAGCAGCTCTTCCAATGCCCGAATTGGCACCGGTAATAAGTACTATTCCCTTTGTGTTTTTCACTCTAATCTCACCCCTTTCGCAAACGACTAGCAGTAATTACATCCGTAGCGGTATCCTTTAATATTTCTATCATTTTATCCTCGGTAAAATCCTGAGGCAGCATCCCATTGGCCACCATAACCGAAAGGCCCATGTGAAAAACTCTCATTTTAAATAGAATATCCATTAACCCTTCCGTGGTAAAACCGCTAAGGTCAGGGTCTTTTTTCATTTGGGCAATGATGTTATCATCTACCTCTTGCTCAAAATCCCTATGGTAGTCGTTTTGTTTAAGCACCAAATCTCGAAAAAGTACACTATACTCTTTAGCAAACTTTACACTGGCAACACCAATATCATAAAAGGGGTTGCCGGTATCATATTGATATATCATTTCATTGCTAATTTTTGCGGTTTTCTTAATTACATCGCTTTTTAGCTCATTTACATCAGTAAAATTTACGTAAATAGGGGCGATAGAACTTCCTAGCTTTTCTGCCACTTTTCTTATGGTGATGCTGTCAATACCCTCTGCCTTTGCTATCTCAAAGGCTGCTTCAACAATCTGCTCCCTAGAAAACTTCGGTTTTGGTGGCATGGCACATTCCTTTCTTTATAAAATCACTTGATATATATCATATGTTATTTAACCATAAGTATATACAATAATTTTATTCTGTCAAGGGGAATCTCTAAAAAAATAAAAACCCCCGAGTTAGCCTTCCACTAACTTGGTGGGTTACAAATATTGTAGATTCTCATTTTCATTTGACCAGAACCTGTACCGTATTATCAGATTGAACAATCTGAAGCTATAAGCAATGCTAAAACAATCTGAGATTATCTCTCAAATTAAATTAGACCTTCCACCAAGTC
>Ga0182240_100239_pt1 | contig 21759 bp, 24 predicted proteins | sample hydfrates4_PW_90_FD_145594 | JGI IMG/M metagenome (GOLD analysis project Ga0182240, IMG submission 145594) | Subsurface microbial communities from deep shales in Texas, USA - hydraulic fracturing test 4_PW_90 | ecosystem: Environmental > Aquatic > Deep subsurface > Shale gas/oil reservoir >...
CTTCCCTTTCTTGACATTAAAACATTAAATCATTATAATATATTCGATAGCTTTAACATCAAATATTCAGCTTCTATTGGTTGTATCTGTCTTTAAGGTAGATTAAACAACCTTATCTCAAATACATAGCAATTTTATTTTTAACAAACCATTTAATTTAATTGGATTTGGAGGTGAAAAAATGAAAAGAACATATCAACCATCTAGGATAAAGAGAAAAAGAACTCATGGCTTTTTAGCTAGAAAAAGAACATCAACTGGAAGAAATGTTTTAAGAAGAAGAAGAGCAAAAGGCAGAGAACGCTTAACAGTATAATGGAAGGGCAAACTTTCAAGAAAAAAGAACGCTTACGATTAAAAAGGAATTTCAAAAATGTTTTTGAAAAGGGCGGGCGTTTAATCGACAATAATTTTGTTATAATATACGCGCAAAATACTATGGATTACAACAGAATTGGTATAATTGTGAACAAAAAATTTGGCAACGCAGTTGTTAGGAACTCAGTTAAAAGATACATCAGAGAAATATATAGAACCAACAAAATTTTTTTCCCAATAGGATACGATTTCGTATTCATTCCAAGAAAAGAATTATCCAAAAATTTTAAACGAATAAATTATTCCCAAATGAAAAGTCTTATTTTAAAGTTGGTGAGGAAGATAAGCGAATGAAAAAGTTTGTTCTCAAGATGATAGATTTTTACAGAAAACATATATCGCCTGCAACCCCTCCCAAATGTATTTACTTACCGACATGCTCATCTTATACCTATGAAGCGGTGGAAAAGTTTGGAGTATTTAAAGGTTTGTATTTGGGATTTAGACGTTTTATAAGATGTAACCCATTACACAAAGGGGGCTATGACCCTGTCCCCGAACAGTTTTATTTTTTTGTCCATAAGCAAGGAAAAAACAAACAACACAGAAGGAGTGTATGACTTGAAAAAAGGATTGTTTATTTTGACGTTACTCTTATTTTTGAACTTTATCGCCTTTGCAATACCAGAGATAACGGTATCAGAGAGTTCTTTGAATAACGAAATTAATATCGAAATGAAATTATACAGACTAAAGTTAGATCAAAATGGACATATTTTAAATTTCGAACTCTACAATAGTAGAACGAAAAAATATAATTTAGTTTATGAGTATACAGGAGATAGCTACAATATTTTAGATACTCAAAATATGACAGAAATTTTACCAAGTAACTATAATATAAGATTGGCGGAAGATCAAAGTTATATCGAAGTAAATTACTTTTTCCCCAATGGAGGGCAGAAGACTTATAAGTTTTACAACGATCCTAACTATCATTTTGATGTTCAATTTAAAAACTTGAATGGTTACGTTGTTTTACCTAGCATATCCCTTTCATCTGGAATAAGATATAGTGACAATGTTTTTGTTTCATACATTGATAAATCACTTTTAACAGGTGAAGCTTTAGATTCTACACTAGCCATTTACACCCCGGAAGAGATAGAATTCTCTCAAAACCAATACTTATTCCCATTAGATTATTCGGATCAAAAAATAATCTCATATTTAGGTCCAACCAAGAAAATTTTTATAAAAGAAACGTTTGATGGTTTAGAAGAAGGAAATATTTACTCCACAGTAATAGATTTAATGCAGGATCTAGGAAAGTTTGGACCTTTCACTAATATTTTTTATTGGTTCGTGAACTTTTTCTGGTGGCTATTTAAAGTGACAGGGAATTTCGGTTGGGCTATAATACTTTTTACTCTCATCGTAAATGCAATATTATTCCCTGTATATGGCAGACAAAAGAAATCCATGATCGAAATGAAACAGTTACAACCAGAGCTTGACAAAATAAGGAAAAAATATAAGAACCCTCAAAAACAACAAGAAGAAATGATGAAATTGTACAAGGAAAAAGGAGTTAACCCTGCCGGAGGTTGTTTGACTTCTTTGATTCCTCTGCCCATTATGATCATATTATGGCAGGTAATTTATTATTTTGAAGGTAGTTATGCATACAACCCCAGATTTCTCTTTTGGACAGATCTTTCTCAAGGCGGTTTCCAAGCCAATTTTTTCTTACTATTAATAGCTATAATTGCTTCTTTAATAAATGCCCTTTTAATGTCGCAAGATGCCAGGAGCGCATGGACGTCGGTCATTATGTCTGTAGTGTTCCCTTTCATTTTAATTGGATTACCCGTCGGGGTATTCATTTATTATTCAATGAATTCTGTAATACAAACCTTGTTGACATTTGTGTACAACAGGATTTACAACGTCAAAGGCATTACGATTAGACAACTCGTTGGTTTGGGTCCAAAGCCTGTCAGGAGGTGAAATGATAATTGCTTAAATTACAAGGTAAGACGAAATTTGAAGGAACTGATTTGGAATCGGTTTTAGAAAAAGCAAAATCAGATTTTAACGCATCATGTATCGATGAGATTTCTTATAAGATTATTCAAGAACCTTCCAAGGGGTTTCTAGGGATAGGTAAAAAACCTCTCATTATCGAAGCTTATCCTAATGAAAAATATCTTATCAATAGAGTAAAAAATTTTTTGAAAAATATTCTTTCTTATTTTGAAGAAGATGTTGATATCAATATAAATTATCACAATAAGAACTTGAAAGTTTTTTTAGAAGGGGAAAACTTGGGTAAAGTAATAGGTAAACAGGGGCGGAACCTTGGAGCTCTACAGCATTTAACAATGATTTATGTCAATAGGATGACAGATACTAAATGTGATGTTAAATTGGATGTGGGGGATTATAGAAGAAATAGGAAAAAAAACCTAGAACTAATAGCCGATAATGCTGCCAAGAAGGCAATAACGACTAATGAAAAGGTAGAATTAGCCCCCATGTTTTCTTTTGAAAGAAAAATAATTCACAAATACATCAATTATAATTATCCAAAATTACACACTGTCTCCATAGGGTTAGAACCGTATAGAAAAGTAGTAATTTACCCATCAAAAAATGGTCACAATTAATAAAAGCACTTACATTGACACTAAAACCAGTATTCAAAACATTGTGGGAGGAAACATAATTGAAAACTGTTTACCAATATCAAGAACAAGTTCTTTCCATAATCAGTAGAGAAAATTTTCCTGATATTGGTGTTTTGGGTGGTATAGAAATTGAACATATTATAAAAAGAATAAAAGATAATATCAAAATAACAACTGAGGTAGCCGGACCAGGAGGAAGGGTTGCCATTTATTTGAATGATTATTTTCATATAAAACCATCGATTTTTGATTTTTTAAGTTCTGATGAATATATTGAATTAATACTTAAAACTTTTCAAACAAAAAAAATCCCTATTATTTGGATCGACAACCCAGGAGGAAATACGAGGAAGGTTAGAAATATAGAAGAAAATACAGAATACGTTGATTATCGCGATGCAAACTTAAAAGTAGAACCTGAATTTATTACCGAATATCTCTACAATATCAAAAATCTTTTTATCGTGTACAACTCCTGGAACAAAAAGATAATTGATTTGACTAAGGTAAAAAGAAGAATATTTGTTGATCTACCTGAATCTTATATAGATAAAATTTATAAATTTTCATGTGATTATCTTTTTTTAAGCTCAAAAAATGGATATAGAGAATTAGCAGAAAAAAGCAATAATTTAAAAGCTGATAATAAGATAATTATAGCAAAAGATGCAATCTCTTTTGACAAAAAAATATATGAAGTGAAAGTTAAAGAAAAAAAGTACTTTGAAGAGGCAGTATCAGCTTTTGAAGCTAATTTTATCAGTAGTATCATAAAAGGTTACACATTGAAATCAGCGGTTGATAGTTCTTTTAATCTTTTCAATCATGTTTTCGAATGTGGAACCATTCCTACAGAAAAACTGTGAGTTAATCCTTTCCTCGAATCAAATAGATTTGCTTTAAATATTAATAAAAATTTATCGGGTAGAAGATTGATAAAATTTTTATCTGTCTCCTACCCGATATTTATTTCTGGCAGCCCCACAGGGAATCGAACCCTGACTCTTGGACTGAGAATCCAATGGACTAACCGTTATCCTATGGGGCCATTAATATCTTTTCATCTTCAAATCCTCAGTAATTATATCAACTATCAATCACCTTGTCAATAGGTTTGAACCTTAAAAAATCCCTTTTTAATATTCCTGCATAATATTTTCTATCATCTTTTTTCTAGCGGGATGTTTTAACTTCCTGATAGATTTGGACTCTATCTGCCTTATTCTTTCTCTTGTTACGTTAAAAAATTCTCCAACTTCTTCAAGCGTTTTTTGTTTCCCATCTATGAAACCATATCTCATTTTTAGTATCATAGCTTCCTTAGGTGAGAGCGTGTCAATGATCATTTCCATTTTTTGTCGAATAATCATCTTTCTTCCCTCTTCATCGGGGGTGGGTGAATCAGAGTCAATAAAATCGAGTACTTCACTTTCTCCTTCTGCATCTACATCGTTAGAAATTGGAGCATTTAAGGAGAATATATTTTTGGCACTAATTAATACCTCTTTCATCTTATCTACCGGCTTGTCCATCAAAACAGAGAGCTCTTCTAAATCAGGCACTTCACCATGTTCTTGAACATATTTATTTATCACCCTATTCATTCTATTTATCGTTTCTACCAAATGAACTGGAATTCTTACAGTCCTTCCTTGATCCGCAATCGCTCTTGTTATAGCCTGGCGTATCCACCAATAAGAATAAGTAGAGAATTTATAGCCTTTTTTCCAATCAAATTTAGCGACAGCTTTCATTAAACCAATATTTCCTTCTTGTATGAGATCCAAAAAGCCCAATCCATGGCCAACATACCTTTTTGCAATGCTAATAACTAATCTCAGATTAGCTTTTATAAGCTCCTCTCTGGCTCTTTTATCTCCCATCTGGGCCTTTCTTGCAAGCTTTCTTTCTCGTGAAGGTGTTAATAATTTGCTCTTACTAATCTCTTTCAGATATATTTTAATTGGATCCTGCAACGAAATATTATCACACATCTCGACTTCAACATCAGAAAAATCTTCGAAAATCTCTTCGTATTCTTCAGAATCTTTATATTCTTCATTAGTCTGCAAATCTTTTTCTTCATCATCTTCATAAAAGTGACGTATTGAACTATCTACTACAGAAATATTAGATTTCTTTAATTCATTGTAAACAGTTATTAAAAATCCTAGTGTAAAGTCCTCACGCATTTTGCTCGGAATAGATTCATCAATTTCTTCAAAAGTCACTGTTTTCCGATCCTTTGACAGCTTTTTTTTGATTTTTCTTAATATTTCATCAGTGAAGTTGGAAGGATCCTTTTTAATAGTTAAAGATAAAGAATATTTTTTGACTTTTGAGCTTTTATCGACTTGTGAAACATCTGTGCTTTTTGATTCAAAATCTGCACTTTTGTCTTTTTCAATCATAAAAACTCACCTTCTATTAAAAAATTAAAATAAAGAAATTAAGAAACCATATGATAAAATCATAGAGGTACTTTTAAAATTAAGTAGTCTATTTTGGAACAAACAGTTATATCTCTGTTAAATATTATAGCGTGACAATATTAAATAAATATGAAAAAGCAATTAATATACATAAATGTAATAATTTTTTTTTGAAAACTTTAGAAGTCGTTGAAATTAAAACATTTTTTCGTGTTATAATGATTGTCGAACCGTTTTAGAACCCTTTAAAAAGCTTTTAGAATATTGTTTAAAATTCATATAGGCTTTCAATTCTTAGTTTCTTAAAAAAAGGAGGTTTCTTTGTGCCAATATTAACTTTTAAAGGTGGTGTACATCCACCCGAGAAAAAGCATTTTACAAAGGACAAGCCTTTTGAAAAATTACCTTTGCCCGATTTTGTATACCTATTTACAACTAACCATCTCGGTGCTCCTGCAAAGCCACTCGTAAAAGAAGGAGACCAAGTGAAAACAGGGCAATTAGTAGCAGAGGCTTCAGGTACTATTTCTGCAAACATACATTCTTCTGTTACGGGGGAAGTTGTTGGTATAGAATCATTTATAAATGCCTCCACAGGAAGAAAGAATAATGCAATAGTCATAAAAAGAACTTCGGAAGATATTTGGGAATATATTGAACACGATGAGAACTTTAAAAATTTTTCAAAGGAAGAAATAATTAACATTGTTAAAAAAGCGGGTATAGTGGGATTAGGGGGTGCTATGTTCCCATCTCATGTAAAATTAAGTATACCCCCAGGCAAAAAAGTCGATTACTTAATAATCAATGGGGCAGAATGTGAACCATACATAACTGTCGATGATATGATGATGAGAACATACACAGAAGAAATCATAAAAGGAATAAAAATAATAGAATATATAGTTAATCCAGAAAAAATTTATGTGGGCATCGAAGAAAACAAACCTGAAGCGATAAAAATTATGAAAAACGCTTTAAAAAACGAAAATATCGAGGTTGCAATTTTAAAAACAAAATATCCTCAAGGTGCAGAAAAACAATTAATCAAAGCTGTCACTAAAAGGGAAGTCCCTTCAGGAGGATTACCTATTGACGCAGGGACTTTAGTTTTTAACGTTTCCACTACCTATGCAATTTATGATGCAGTAATCAATGGAAAACCTTTGGTTGAACGCGGAATCACTTTGAGCGGGGGCGTTAAAAAACCCGGTAACTATTGGTTCCGAATTGGAACTAAGGTTTCAGATCTTTTAAATCAAGTAGAAATCGTTGAAGAGGAAAAGATCGATAGAATAATCTATGGCGGCCCAATGATGGGAATACCTTTACCCAATATTGATTTACCAACCTTTAAAGGAAATAATGCAATCACCGTTTTAACAAAAGAAGAGATACCCCAAAAGCATGAATATCCATGTATTAGATGCGCTTCTTGTGTTAAAGCATGCCCTATGGGGCTTCAACCTTATTATCTAAAAAAACTTGCTGATGCTAGAAAAAACGATATCGCACAAGAAAATGGAATTATGGATTGTATAGAATGTGGTGCTTGTTCGTATATTTGCCCATCAAATATAGAGCTAGTTAAAACATTCAAGACAACAAAAAAGGTTATAAAAGCCATTCAAAAAAGGAGGGTTTGAGTTGAAACTTAGCACTGAAGCGGCACCCCATTTTAGAACTACCAATACTACTAGAAAAATTATGATCGATGTTTTAATATCATTGATACCTGTGGTTATTGCCTCAACATGGATCTTTGGTTTTAGAGCGCTTTTCATTATGTTATTTTCTATGGTTTTTGCAGAAACTTTGGACTTTTCGATCGTTCGTTTTGTAAGGAAGCAAAAAGACCATATCCCTGATTTTTCCGCTTCTGTTACAGGATTACTCTTAGGTATGAACCTTTCTTTAGCCGTAAACTGGTGGCAAATTATGTTAGGAGTAGTGGTTGCGATAATTTTAGCAAAACAAGTTTTTGGAGGTTTAGGTCAAAACTTTTTTAACCCCGCATTAGTTGGAAGGGCCTTTATGGTAATATCTTTCCCTACAGCTATGACTACCTGGTATGTACCTTTTTATTACCAGAATCCTGATATTGTTACTTCTGCCTCCCCTTTAGGAATAATTTCTGAAGAAGGAATGAACGCAGTACTCCAAAATTATACTTACTGGGATATGTTCATCGGCAGAATTCCTGGTTCTATCGGGGAAGTTAGTGCTTTAGCTTTAATTATTGGTTTCATATACTTAGTCATTAAAGGCAGAATAAAATTGATGATCCCTGTATCCTATATAGGAACGGTTTTAATTTTTAGCTCTGTTTTTTATATGGTTGATCCTACCAAATTTGGAACTCCCTTGTTCCATCTTTTAGCAGGTGGCTTAATATTAGGTGCTTTGTTTATGGCAACAGATATGGTTACTTCTCCAATGACCAAAATAGGCCAACTCGTTTTTGGTATGGGAGCTGGTATTTTGACGATGATCATAAGATTCTTTGGTAGTTACCCCGAAGGTGTCTCCTTTTCAATCCTTATCATGAACGCGTTTGTCCCCTTGATAGATGATTGGTTAAAACCCAAAATTTATGGAAAAACCAAAGGGGAGATAAAACATGCGTGAATATATAAAAACAGGTTTAATCTTAGCCGCTTTTATGGTTGCTGCCGGATTTTTAGTATCTGTTGTGTACAATTTTGTGAATCCAATGATAGTACAATCAGAATTCAATAATACCTTGTCAGCGATAGAAGAAGTCTTAAAAGATGCAAATACTGGTGAATATTTAGTTTCTAATATTCCTACCAACGAAGAACAGTTAGAAAAAAACATATGGAAAGAAGATCCAAATGGGGTTTTATACGTAAGTCAAAAAAACGCAAAAGTCTATTCCCCCGTTTATAAGTTTACTGAAAATAACTCTGAAATTTATGTCATGACAGTTTCGGGAGTAGGATACGGAGGAGATGTAGTTAGCGTTATTTCGTTCGTCAAAAACGATGATGGTAAAATTACTTTGAATAAAATAGAAGTAATTAATTATTCACAAGAAACCCCGGGACTTGGGGCCAGAATCTCTGAAGAATCTGTGAAAAAAAGATTTAGCTTGATCCCAGAATCAGGTTTAAATGTAGGCGTTAAAGTCGATAAAGACGCTGGTGTTAATATCCCAACTGATTCAATAAATACTTACAAAGAACAAGGTGTGGTAAAAACTAGTGATGTAATGACAGGAGCAACAATTACTCCTAGAGCGGTTGCAGATTCAATTAATGCGGCTGTAGAATTTTTAAAAGAGGAAGGGGTGATGTGAAAATATGGCTGATCTAAAAAACTTTACCAACGGTTTGATAAAAAACAATCCCGTTTTTGTTCAGGTATTGGGAATGTGTCCCACTTTAGCTACAACCACAAGCGCAGAAAATGGTTTAGGTATGGGAATAGCCACCTTATCTGTCTTAACAATGTCAAACATTGTCATTTCTTTGATCAGAAAAATAGTTCCTAAAAAGATAAGAATACCTATTTATATTGTAGTTATAGCCTCTTTTGTAACAATGATAGATCTCATAATGCATGGATTAACATACGAATTATGGCAGACCTTGGGAATATTTATACCTTTGATAGTTGTTAACTGTATCATTATGGGAAGGGCAGAGTCTTTCGCATCGAAAAATGGAGTTGTAGATTCAATACTTGACGCCTTGGGAATCGGTTTAGGTTTTACAGGCGCCCTTGTATTATTGGGATCGGTAAGAGAATTATTGGGTAATGGAACAATCTTTGGTTTTCCTATTTGGGGAGAAGCCATTAATTTATACCTTTTCATACTCCCACCTGGTGCCTTCATAACTTTAGGACTTTTACTTGGAATGTTCAATTCAATAGGTATAAATAGAGAAAACAAAAAGAAGAAGGCAGGTGCTAAAAAATGAATCTTATCCTTCTGTTTATTTCAGCTGCTTTAGTTAACAATATTATTTTAACTAGATTTTTAGGTATTTGCCCTTTTTTAGGAGTTTCTAGAAGCAAGAGTTCCGCTATTGGAATGTCTATCGCTGTAATTTTTGTCATGACGATAGCGGGAGTAATAACTTGGCTCTTAAATCAGATACTAATAATGCTTGGAGTAGAATTTTTGAGAACGATCGTGTTTATTCTTGTAATTGCTGTACTTGTTCAATTTGTTGAGTTCTTTATTAAAAAATCAAGCCCAGCCCTTTACGAAGCCTTGGGAATATACTTGCCCCTTATAACAACTAACTGTGCAATATTGGGGATCGCATTGTTAAACATACAAACTAATTACACCTTTATCGAAAGTGTGGTAAACTCTTTTGCCTCTGGATTGGGGTTTTCGCTGGCATTGATAATATTTTCTTCAATAAGAGAAAAAATGCAACTAAACAACGTTCCGAAACCTTTCCAAGGTACCGCTTTAGCGCTAATAACAGCTGGACTTCTTTCAATGGCTTTTATGGGGTTTTCAGGTTTAGTAAAATTGTGAAAAAGGGAGAATTATCTCCCTTTCACTTTTTGTATATGTATAATTCATCAATTACTTCATCAATTGGAGTATATTGATTTGGGAAAAGAGGATTATCAACTCTTGCCACTGCTTTTACAGTAACCTTGATAGAATCTTCGTAAACATCAAAAATAATGTAATGAAGCTTTCCAAGCACGTGCTTTACATGCCAAGGCAAAGGATCCGCTCCATGATTTGTATTTAGTTTAGCACCCCCTCCACCACTGGTTATAAACATAATTCCATCCTTGAAATATCTCTCGTAAGCATGTATATGCCCGTTTATTACGACATCAACACCGTACTTTTTGAAAATAGGCAACCAATTTTTTGTGTTGAAATGACCTTCTGGAAGGTTTTCTTCCATACTGCCATACTCCGTGGCTGTCGTCCAAAAAGGATGATGAAAAGCCACAAAGATAAACTTTTTATCATTATTGTTTTTAAGATCTTCTTCTAACCACTCCATTTGTTTTTCATACAGATTTGAAGATTCTAAAATATTAGAATCTAAGATAACAAAATGAGAGTTTCCATAATCAAAAGAGTACCATCTTTTGGAATAATCTCCACCACCACTTGGAAGCTCGAATGCCCTATAATACAGTATGCTATTTCTTTCATGGTTACCTAAAACCATGTAATATGGAATTTGAGAACTTAAAGGGTATGCAGATTCAAAAAATTTACTCCAACTCTTTTCTGACGTACCTTCTTCCGTGTGATCTCCAGGTTTAAGAATGAATGCTGTATTTAGATCCGAATCTTCTACAATTCTATTAACAACGTAAGCATGCCTTTCATCATAGATTTGGGTATCTCCATAAACTATGAATCTAAAGGTATTGATATTTTCATCTAAAGGCTTTGTTTTAAAAGCCTTTTTTTCTGTCTTAACCTCATTTAGAGTATAGGTGTCTTCAACATTTATCACATACTCATAGGAAGAATCAGGTTGCAAATCAGAAAGTTCTATATAATGATATTCCAAAGGAAATTCGTTTTGTATTTCTAACACCTTAGCTTCGTTGTCTGAATCGTAAACGTCTACAGTTGATCGAGCAGGGACAGCCATCCTGAAATTAATAGTCACACCATTTTCCTCTTTATTAGTGAGAAAAGGTTTGTAATAAAAATAATTTTCAGCAACTTCAACAAAAAGACCTTCCGACCCCAAAAGAGAAACAGATTCACTCTTCAAATTTCCAAAATCTACCTTAACTTGAAAATTTTCATAATCTTCGCCATAGGGAAGATAAAATTTAGCTTTTCCTTTTTCATCAACGAGCTGAACATCTTGAATGGTTCCCAATTTATCTTCTAGAACAACTCTCATGCCCTCAGCAGACTTTTCATTGCTCAATATTATATTTTTTTCGATAGTTGCATAACCTATACTGAATTTATCGTAATATCTTTTTTCTATTTCGCTAACACTCTCACCAACGGTTATAACTCTTGTAAATTCTAGCAAATCCTGAGGTTCAAGGGTAAAAAATGAGATACTTGTAGTCATCTCATCGTTTGCTATAACCCTCTGAAATGTTTGATCATCAACTGGGAAATAGCCAAAGCTCCCAAAATCTTGCTGAAGAACTAATACATAGTTATTTAAGATCTTTGACTTGATAAAAAAAGGAAATGTGTCTGAGTAATCTATTATTTCATTTATTTGGACTCTTTTTTTTGTTTCCGTTTTGTTAGTTATCATAGTACTCAATAAGAGGTTTTGATCTTGTAAGGTATATTTATTCACAACTTTGAAGTCATTTTGATCATAAATGAAAGAAATTGAATCTTCTGAAGTTTCTATAACACTGTTTTGGAATTCTACACTAGAAATTAGAATTTTATGATTTGTGAAAAGACTTTGGTTAGCTTCATTACTTTTAAAAAAGGTGATATATCCATTTTCTTTAGAAATCCCTGTTGTCAAATAGTTGTTAGATAATATATAATTATCCTGATCAGTTGAAATTACATCTACTGAAAAAAAGTGCACAGACAAAATGGCAAAAAGAAATACGATAAAATACTTTTTCACAATAATGCCCCCTTTTCGTGTTTTTCTCACTTTTAATTATATCATATACGAAAAAACCTTCTGTGTGATATAATATTTGCTGAATTACACTTTATCCTTGCAAAAAATTCAAAATTTTTTCTCCGGAGGTGAAGTCATGGCAAAGAAAAGTTCTTATGCGAAAGAAGCAGAAGAAAAAATGAAAAAAACCATTGAACATTTCGAAGATGAATTGAAAAAAGTAAGAACTGGAAGACCTACTACCGCTATTTTTGAGGATATAAAAGTTGATTACTATGGGGTGCCAACTCCTATTAACCAGGTCGCAACTTTAAGTGTTGGAGAAGAAAGAACCGTTGTGATCACTCCATGGGATAAAAAGATGCTGGAACCTATAGAAAAAGCGATAAATGCTTCTAATTTTGGCTTTCACGCTATAAATGATGGTAACGTAGTGAGGGTATCTTTTCCAAATCCCACTATTGAAGAAAGAAGAAAATTAGTAAAAGCGGTAAAAGAAATGCTGGAAGAAACAAAAGTAGCTTTAAGGAACATTAGAAGAGACGATATAAAAAAGATTAAAGAAATAAAGAACGAGGGCTCATTAAGTGAGGATGAAGCAAAAAAAATGGAGGAAGAAATCCAAGAGATTTTGAAAGAAAAAGAAGAAGAAGCAGAAAAAATATTCCAAAAGAAAGAAAAAGAGATTATGGAGTCATAATATGAAACTTTCGAAAGTGCCTACTCACGTGGGTATAATTATGGATGGAAACGGAAGATGGGCAACTAAAAGTGGACATGACAGGAACTATGGACATCAAAAGGGTGCTGAAACTGCCCTAAATGTTATTGAGTGGTCTAAAGAATTTGGAATTAATTATCTTACCTTATACACCTTTTCAGAAGAAAATTGGAAGAGACCACAAAATGAGATAGAATTTTTGTTTGATTTATTCATAAGATACTTTGAAGATAACCTTAAACGAATCATAGAAAACGGGGTAAATGTAAGATTTTTGGGAAGAATCAATAAACTACCAGAAAATCTTATAAAGACTTGTAAAGAAATCGAGGAGATAAGTAAACATAACAAAGATTTCAATTTGATCTTTGCCTTGAATTACAGTGGAAGGCAAGAGATTTTAGATGCAGTAAACAAAATCTTGGAAGAAAAGAAGATAACGGTAACAAAAGAAGATATTGACAACAACCTTTATTTACCGAATGTTCCTTATCCTGATTTAATAATAAGAACCGCAGGTGAACAAAGATTAAGTAACTTTTTACTTTGGCAATCTGCTTATTCGGAGCTGTATTTTACAGAAACTCTATGGCCCGATTTTTCTTATGATGATTATCTCAACGCCCTTTTAGATTATTCTAAAAGAGAAAGACGATTTGGTGGTATAAGCAGTAAGTTTAAAGATATGGAGGAAAACTTTTGAATAAAAAAGAACTCTGGACAAGAGTATTATCAGGGGTAATTATAGGACCCATAGTTGTCTTTTCTTATCTAACATATCCCACTCTTTTAGGATTGGTTACAACTATAGTGATGTTGGCATCCTTTGAACTGATTGAATTATTTACAAGCGATGTCAAAAACGATTTCATCAAGCTTTTGCTAACTTTTATTGTAGGAACATCTAGTCTTATATATGGGTTCTCTTTGGAGGCTGAATATAGAGGAATTTTACCTTTTGAAAGTGAAGGAATATTTTTCTTAGCTTTTGTAGCGTCTGTATTTTCGATCATGCTCTTAGTTAAAGAGATAACTCACACAAAAAGGTTTATAGAATCTTCTGCATTAAGTATTATCTACGTATCTTTTTTCCTTTCAAATTTTTATTTGATTCATTTGAACTATGGAGCAGGGATGGCGATTTTAGCATTAACCACGGTATGGGCTTATGATGCCGGTGCATATTTTTTCGGACTTAGTTTTGGTAAGCATAAACTTTCTCCACATTTTTCACCAAAAAAAAGTTGGGAGGGATTATTAGGTGGCATCTTTTTCGCTTTTGCTTATATACTTATATTTGATTCCATTGGGATTTTTTTTGGAAGTATTCAAAAAATAACTCTTTTGCAGACTCTTATCTTTGCGCTGATGGTGGGTTTCTTCGATACCATCGGTGATTTAACAGAATCAATTATTAAAAGGTATTATAATGTAAAAGACTCTGGAGAAATTCTACCAGGTCATGGGGGAATGCTCGACAGAATTGATGGTTTGTTGATCGTAACCCCAATGTGGTATTTTTTGTTGAGAATACTATGGATATAGGGGGGAAACATGAAAAACACAAAATTTAAGGAAGGTTTCACAGTAGTTGAGGTTCTAATAGTATTGGGGATCATTTCGATCCTCGCAAGCATCGCCATCCCATCGGTTACAGGACTTATCAATCAAGCTAAAGCAACTAAAATAGTAACTGAAATGCAAAATGTTCAAGTCGCTGTAATGAACTATGGCATTTACAATCCCGATTTAAAAGGCTTAGAAATGGAAGATCTTCTGTCAGATGGCTATTTAACTTCTCAACCTGAAAATATAGAAATAGATTCGACTAACCCTTTAGAAATCAGAATCGAATACAATGGTACAACTCTTTCCGCAACAGAGCTAAAAAAGATTAACAACAACATACTTATCGATAATGATACTGCTTATTTAGTAGTTAAATATTAAAAGAATAGAAATCAGAAACTTCAGTGAGGGTGGGAAGCGGGGCAAAGGGTTACTGACAGAAGTTTTAGAGTTTTCAAAGAAAGAATAATTTGAAAAAAAATTAGGAGGATTTCTATATGAAATATTTTACCTCTGAAGAAATCAGAGAAAGATTTTTGTATTTTTTTGAGAAAAAAGGGCATAAAAGGTTACCTAGTTCCTCCTTAATTCCCAACGATCCTCAATTGTTGTTTACGGTGGCTGGAATGGTCCCTTTTAAACCAATATTTTGGGGAAAAGTTGAACCAACGTATACGAGGATAACCACATGTCAAAAATGTTTAAGGACGAACGATATAGAAAATGTTGGAAGAACCCCCAGACATCATACCTTTTTTGAGATGTTGGGGAATTTTTCTTTTGGGGATTATTTCAAAAAAGAGGCTATAAAATGGGCTTGGGAATTTTTAACAGAAGAATTAGAACTTCCAGCCGAAAAATTATGGGCTTCTGTGTATGAAACCGATGACGAGACTTTTAATATTTGGAAAGATGATATCAAAATACCTGAAAATAAAATACTTAGATTCGGTAAAGAAGAAAACTGGTGGGGACCTGCAGGTCCAACCGGCCCATGTGGTCCTTGTTCAGAAATATACTTTGACACAGGGTATACCGAAAACTGCCCTGATCAAGAAAACTGTACTCCTGCATGCGATTGTGGGCGTTTTGTCGAGATTTGGAACATAGTTTTCACTGAATATTATTCCGATGAAAACGGAAACCTTTCTCCTTTACCAAGAAAAAACATTGATACTGGTGCGGGTTTTGAAAGAATCTGTGCAGTTACTCAAGGTAAATATGATAATTTTGACTCCGATTTATTCAAGGAAACAATAGAAGAAATACAACGAATCTTTGGTGTAAAATTCAGAGAAAATAAAAGCAAAGATGTATCAATAAAAGTAATAGCCGATCATTCAAGGGCGATAGCCTTTCTAATATCCGAAGGAATTATACCATCAAATGAAGGAAGAGGCTACGTTTTAAGAAGATTAATAAGAAGGGCTGTACGACATGGAACCTTGTTGGGAGCAAAAGGTCCATTTTTAAACAGTATTCTTGAAACAGTGATTAAAAAAATGGGTAAAATCTATCCTGAACTTATCGAAAAAGAAGATTTAATTAAAGATATTTCATCTATGGAAGAAGAAAAGTTTTTTGAGACGATGGAAAAAGGGATGGAAAGATTAAACAACATAATTCAAAACTTAAACAACGAAGATACATTACCCGGAAAAATCGCCTTCGAACTTTACGATACATACGGATTTCCTTTGGATCTCACAAAAGAGATATTATCCGAAAAAGGGATAGAAGTTGATGAAAAAGAATTCACAGAACTGATGAACAAACAAAGAGAGATGGCAAGAGCAGCTTCGGGTAAAGTAGAGTATGATACAACTAAACAAATTTACAAAGAAATCGATAAATTTTTGAATCCAACTGAATTTATTGGTTATGATAAACTAAGTTCAACCGAAGAAGTTCAGCTTATACTCAAAGGAGACAGTATTGTCCAACAAGCTCAAGAAGGTGAAGAAATCGAACTATTTTTCTCTAAAACGCCTTTTTATGCCGAAAGGGGAGGGCAAGTCTCTGATAAGGGTATTATCTACAATGAATCATTCGAAGCTGAAGTTATACATGTCAAACCTATAAGAAATGAGATAATATCTCACCTAGTAAAAGTAAAAAAAGGTAGTATAAAAAACGGAGAAAGAGTATTTCTAAAAGTTGATGAAAAAAAGAGAAAAGCCACAGAGAAAAACCATACAGCGACACATCTTTTGCATTCTGCATTAAGAAAAGTAATTGGAGAGCATATAAGGCAGGCTGGTTCATATGTAGCCCCAGAAAGATTAAGATTTGATTTCACACATTATGAACCTCTGACCCAAGATCAAATAAAGCAAATCGAATACCTTATAAACGAACAAATACAAAAAGCTATCCCTGTTAACATATACCTAAAAAGCTTAGAAGAAGCAAAAAGTATGGATGTTATAGCCTTATTTGAAGAAAAATACGGAGAAGTGGTAAGAATTGTGGAAATAGACGACTTCTCAAGAGAGCTCTGTGGAGGCACGCATGTTTCCAACACAGGAGAAATAGGTCTCTTCAAAATTTTGGAAGAATCCTCTATTTCATCAGGAGTTAGAAGAATAGAAGCTATTACAGGTTTTGAAAGTCTTAATTATGCTACAGAATTGGAAAGTATTATGACTAATTTATCTAAAATGTTGGATTCATCAAGGGACCAGATACCTGATAAAATCGAAGGTATTCTAAAAACTATCAAAAATCAGGAAAAAGAAATTAAACAACTTCAATTTCAGTTGGCCACAAAAAATATAGAAAGATTAGCTGAAACTCCACAAATCATAGAAGGCGAAAAGGTGGTAGTAGCTCAGTTAGAAAACTTAGAAAAAGACGTTCATGCTAACACGGCCGATATCCTACTTCAAAAGTTGGGTAGAGGCGTTGTGATCCTTTTCAACAAGAGTAACAATGAGCAAGTAAGTTTGGTAGTAAAAGTATCAAAAGACACTTCTAAAAAGTTCCACGCCGGAAACATTGCAAGAAAAATAGCCTCCTATTTAGGTGGCGGTGGAGGCGGTGGACCAACTTTTGCACAAGCTGGCGGAAAATATGCTAATAAGGTAAAAAAAGTGATAGAACACATAAATGATTTTATGGGGGTTTGAGATTGCTTGCTGTTGCCTTATCTGGAGGCGGGGCTAAAGGTGCTGCCCACGTTGGGGCACTTTTAGAACTTGAAAAAATGGGGATCAAATTTGATATCGTTGTTGGTACAAGTATTGGCGCACTCGTAGGTGCTGGTTATGCCATTTTAGGTAACTCCAAATTACTATATGAATATGCTTTAAGGCTACAAAAAGCTCCTTTTATAAAAAAAGCACCTACGTCGCGCAAAATACCTTCTATTTTGACGTGCATAGGTGCAAACTTACTACCATCGACTTTACCTTCTTTTCTTTATTTTTACATATTAAAAAAGGTATTTAAAGATATTACCTTTGAAGATTTGAAAATTAAATTCTATTGTACCGCCGTAAAAATGGAAAGTGAAGCTTTAGTAATTTTCAATGAAGGACCTTTGTTCCCAGCTTTAAAGGCTAGCATGGCGATGCCTGGTGCATTCAGGCCCGTTAAAATTAACGGAAGCAAATACATAGATGGTGGAACCTTGGAAAAGCTACCTATCCTAACGGCTAAAAAAGTTGGTGCGAATAAAATTATCGCCCTAAAACTCTTATCAAAGAAGATAAAATACGAGGAAGTAAAAAATGCCTCCCAAGCTTTTGATAGGATGGATACAATAAGAGAAAATATATATGATAATTTAACAGAAAAGTTTGCTAACGTATTTATCGAATTGCCCACAGAAGACTTTAATACTTTAGATTTCACACAAACAGAAGCTTTAATAGATACTGGAAGAAAAGCTGTTTTAGAAAAAAAGGAAGAAATCTTGGAGAAAATATCATGATTTTAGTAAGTGGAGGATTTGGATGGCAAGGAATTAAAGCAGCTGAAAATTTGAAAGATTTAGATCTATCCAGTTATGATAAAATCATCACCAATGGTATCACAGGGTTTTGTATCGCCTGTTTTCAACTCAAAAAAGAAAAGATTCTTCATCAAAGTATAAAAAGCTTAAAACCCTACTTGAACACAATAGACAAAGATTACATGTTTTTTGGAAACATAAAAAATTGTCTGAAACTTTCTTCAAATTTAGGCAAGTATGAATATCAATTAGAAGAAGATGCTGAATTAAACATTCCTTTAGAAATCGAACTGATAAATTTAAAGACTGAAGAAATAACAGCTAAAAAGATCAGCACCATTCAAGAAAGTTTTTTCTATTCTACCCTCTTACCTGGTATCAGACCACCATTTCAAGGATGGTGCAATACCGCTTCATTTTCAAGAACACCTTGCTACTCATTATTAAAGTATCAAGGTGAAGAAATAGAAATCTATGATTCACCATATAATTATCATAAATCTTCAACCATACAAAGGTTATACAAATCCATTCAAGTTATGAGAAGCAGATACTTTTACGAATTGGTCATGGATGAAATCAAAACAAAAAATAAGGTACATTTCATAAGATAAAAGAAGGGAAAAGATGAAAAAACTTTACCAGGTGGAAGTTGAAGAAAGATCATCAAATAAAAGATACGAATGTCTATTACTTGTAAAAGATAAAGAAGAAATTTATGATATTCTGTCTAACCTCAATATCAGAGTTATCAACATCAATGTTGATAACTTTTATTTCAACAGTAAAAAATTCAATATTGATCAAATGATCAGCCTTGTTGATAATCTGTACCTCCTTGTAAACTCGGGACTGACCCTCTTCGAAGCTATGGAATTTTTAGTTTTCAACGAACAGGTTGATAAGTTCATAAGAGGTGTTGTTTTTAAAGGATACTTTTTAGTAAAAAAAGGATTAGACTACAAAACCGCATTTGACTTTCCTGAAATAGATAACTACTTTAGGTATACAATAAATATCTCAAAGACAACGCTAATTTTAAGAGAAAACTTATCCAATTTAAAAGATTACTATAACAACGTCAAACTTTCCAGGTCTACCGCTGAAAAATCATTAATTTATCCACTACTAATTCTTTCATCAATTTTGGTTTTGCTTTTTCTTCTAAATTTTTGGGTTATTCCACAGTTTTCTACTCTTTTAGGATACGATATTAATCTTAACTTATCAACTTACATGTTGATAAGTATGTTGATATTTTTCTTCTTTGGGTTGATAATTTTCTGGATAGGCAAGGGAAACGATATTTTTTGGACAAAGATTCCGTTTTTAAAGTCCTTGTACAAGAATTACATACTTCACGAATTCACAAGGAACGTTAACTTACTTTTAAAAAGTGGTCTCACAATATACAACGCTTTAGAAATAGTCCTTTCTAATACAAATTCACAGTATATTTCATCTACTTTCTTAACTGCCTATTTGGATATAGAAAAAGGGAAAGATCTTACCGAAGTTTTTTCAAAAATAAAAGACGTTAAAGAATTTTCTTTAACAATGAGCGTTTCAAAAAGGAAAGGAAATTATAAAGAGGTGTTTGACTTTTTAGAAAACTATTATTATTCCTCTTTTAAAACCGCGTCGGATAAAATTATGAAAATGATCGAACCTGTGCTTATAATATTTTTATCTGTTATAATTTTGAGTTTAGCATTTGAAATTTACTCCAATGTCTACTTAGGAGGGATAAAATTTGAAATGGGGGGTACATTCTAAATCTCATAAGGAAGGTTTTCTACTTATGGAAGTGCTAGTTTCTTTAGGTATCGAATTAATCTTGTTCTCGTCGATAGTTTTTTTCACTGTATATCCACTTCAAAAATACTTTTCATCTCTTACGGAAAGATTCATAGCTTCAGAGGTGGTGTATAAAACACGAAGCGCCTCTACCCATTACGGAGAGGATAACAACTTAAACGGAATCCTACGCTCTCAAATAGTACAGGGAAAATTAAAAATCGTGACTTATGATATAAGATACAGAATAGAAGATCAAAGTAGCCAAGATCTATTATGGAGCTTTGGAAAGATAGTCGGAAGGGGAGGCAGAATTGTAAACAGCGAAGGAAAAACCATATTCAACGTCGTCCCAGTCACAGGAGCTCTTACCAATCCATGATCTATCTTCAAGCCTTTGGAGGAAAATTATGATTAAGCTCAAATACAAAGGGAAAAAAGTATGTATAAATCATATTGATTGTTTTATTAAACCATTTGAAAATGAATTTCAACTGAGAAAAATATATTTCCAAGAAATAACGGATAAAAAAATTGCTTTTAAAAAGATCCATTCTTCTGATAAAGAATATTTTTTAGTAGTCGATGCTATCGACTACAACAAATCAAAAAGATCTTTATTCTTTGACACTATTCTACCGATTCAATCCATTCTTTTGAGAAAAGTCTTAGAATTCAAAGAGGGTAGATACGTTTTAGGTACAGATTTTTTCAATTATGAATTTATTAGAAACAAAGAATTCGCATTTTCAGGATTAATAGTTGACGAAAAACCAACATACTTTTTTAATAATCAAGAATTGAAGGAATTAGCAATAAAATATTTGGAGGATAAAAGAATTGTTCCTGTTAGAATCTAACGTTAGAAAATTTCTGAAATACACACTAATAACAATAATAATTATACTTTTCGTTCTTCTAGTTGTTGAAAGTTATGAGAAATATCAAGAATATCTGAATATCAAAAGGATGCAAAACAACTTAAATTATACTTACAACAACTACCTTTACAAAGTTGCCAACCAAAGGATGGTCGTAGAAGAATTTTTTGATTTCCTAACAGATAACAACTTCTTTCTAATAGAATTCAACTACTCCTTGACCGATGGACTATCAGCAAAAGTTGCAACCTTTATGGAGCCAACTCAGAAAATAAAGAGCAAGTACTCCATATCAGAAGTCTCTAAAATAAACATGGGATCCAATTATTACGTGGTTCTTGAAATTAAAGAACAAGGAGTCAACCAATGAAACGCTATCTATTTATTATTCTTTTGTTGATTATAACTTTAGTGTATATAAAAAATTATGAAATTGAATCACCGAACCTAAAATTCTCTCTCTATACCATATCAGAAGTAGAAAGCAACTTCTCATCAGAATCTCTACAAAAAGAGTTAGAAAATATTTTAACTTCAGACCTCCTGGTGGAAAATATGACTATAAAAAGAAATAACGATTCTTTTCTTGAACTAGGGCATAATTTTGACATCTCAGTATCCTTTTCATACCCTAATTTTGAGTATACCTCTAAGGATGTTAAAGATAATAAATTTTATATGAAAAGATCAAACATTTTCGAACCTTTAAAAATTGACTTATTAGATCTATGGTCACAAAAAGATAACTTGCCTAAATATCAAAAAGAAGGGGTAGAATTCTCGGGTTTTTTCATAGATTCAGAAGGAAGAAATAC
>Ga0182240_100240_pt1 | contig 21714 bp, 24 predicted proteins | sample hydfrates4_PW_90_FD_145594 | JGI IMG/M metagenome (GOLD analysis project Ga0182240, IMG submission 145594) | Subsurface microbial communities from deep shales in Texas, USA - hydraulic fracturing test 4_PW_90 | ecosystem: Environmental > Aquatic > Deep subsurface > Shale gas/oil reservoir >...
GGGTACATGCAAATGCAAAAACCATCACTGCCAGTATAAGAAGAGTAATAGCCAGGAAGAGTCTTTTATCTTTTAGCACAGTGTCACCTCCTTTATCTCTTTTAATTTAGTATTTTCCCGGTAATTTTTTTTATCCATAAAAAAAGCATAGAAACAATCATTGCCCCTATTTTTATAAAAATTATTTAAAATCTTTTTCAAACTCATCTATTGAATCTTTTAAGCGCCTGAAATAATACTGACTTTTTTCACTCCCTGTAATTTTTCCAAACTGGACAATATATCACCTGAAATATCCACCCAAAACTTTTTATTGACCACCACAGCCTTTTTTAGTTTTGGAAATTGAATATAAACCGGAACAGAGCCGGGAAACTCAGACACTGCCTTTTTTATGCCTGCAAGCTGATCAGAATCGCAGGAATCTGAAACAACAATTACTACTTTTCTACCGTCATCTTCATCCAACAATTTAATTTTTTCAGCAAATATTTTCAGTTCTTCATCCCGGTAACTTACCCTGCCTTTTAACAAAACTACACTATCTTCTTTTAAAAGGTGAACATACTGACTGTATACTCTGGGAAACACTAAAATATCCATAGACCCTGTCAAATCTTCAATTGTCATATAAGCCATTGCTTCCCCTTTTTTGGTAACGCTCCTTCTGAGCCTATTTATTACACCGCCAACAGTTACAATCCTCCCGTCAATTTCAGGGGTAATTTCTTCAAGATTATGAGATACCTGTGACCTGAGATTAGCCTCATAGGAAGTTATTGGATGGCCGCTGATATAAAATCCCAGAGTTTCCTTCTCCATGGCCAAAATCTGCGAACTGGAATATTCTTCTATATCAGGTATTTCTATATACCATCCCATATCCTCCCTATTTCCAATCATATCGAAGAGAGACATCTGACCTTGTTTGAGTTCTGCCTGGCGGCGCTGCCCCAATTCCAGGACAGTGTCCAAAATAATCATGGCTTGAGACCGTCTAATTCCTAGGGAATTAAAAGCACCACACTTAATTAAACTTTCCATAACTCTTTTGTTTACCACGGAAAGATCAACTTTTTCACAAAAATCCTCCAAGGAAGTAAATTTGCCCTTTTCTTGACGCGCTGATATGATTGTTTTTATTGCACCTGTGCCAACATTTTTAACTGCCGCAAGCCCAAAACGTATCTTATCCTTCCATACTGTAAAATCAACATTACTCTCATTAACATCAGGCGGAAGTATTTCTATGCCCATGCGTTTACATTCTTCAATATAGACAGGAACCTTATCGGGATTATTCATTATACTTGTCAGTAATGCAGCCATAAATTCCACAGGATAATGGGCTTTTAAGTAGGCAGTTAGATATGCAACCAGTGCGTAAGCGGCAGAGTGGCTCTTATTAAATCCATAGCCTGCAAAATATTCCATAAGGTCAAATATCTTTCCAGCAACTTCAGCATCTACATTATTTTCTACTGCCCCGTTGATAAACTGCTTTCTCATTCCAGCAATTATCTCAGGCTTTTTCTTACCCATCGCCCTTCTTAACAAATCTGCTTCTCCCAGGGTAAAACCTGATAGTTCACTTGCGATCTTCATAACCTGCTCCTGGTAAAGAATAACACCGTAAGTATCAGCAAGAATTGGTTCAAGGGCAGGATGCAGGTAAGAAATTTTCTTTTTACCATGTTTTCGCTGAATAAAATCATCAACCATACCGCTCCCAAGGGGTCCCGGCCTGTAGAGAGCAACCATGGCTATAATATCTTCAAATTTTTCAGCCTTTAAGTTTTTTAAGATGTTTCTCATTCCTTCGGATTCCAGCTGAAAAACTCCCATTGAATTTCCGGAAGCAAGCAGTGCAAAGGTTTTGGGATCATCGAGAGGTATATCATCTATATTTAAATCAACACCCCAATTTTTGCGTATTAAATCAAAAACATAGCCAATGACAGTTAAAGTTCTTAAACCCAAGATATCCATTTTCAAAAGCCCAATCTCTTCTACAGTTGTCATTGGAAATTGGGTAGTGATTGGGCCATCGGAAGCTTTCTGCAAAGGCAAGTAATTTGTCAACTCTTCCTTTGCAATCACTACACCTGCCGCATGGGTTGATGCATGCCGAGGAGTTCCTTCCAGAGAACGAGCCATATCAAGGAGTTCTTTTATTCTATAATCACTTTCATAGAGCTCCTTTAACTCTATACTCATTTCTAACGCCCGGGAAATGGTTATTCCAAGTTCGTTAGGTATCAGTTTTGCCACTTTATCCACTTCACCAAGGGGGATTCCCAATACCCTTCCTACATCTCGCACAGCAGCCTTAGCTGCCATTGTACCAAAGGTTATTATCTGTGATACTCTGTCAGAGCCATATTTCTTAGAAAGATACTCAATTACTTCTCCCCTTCTCTCAAAACAGAAGTCTATATCAATATCCGGCATTGTAACCCTTTCAGGATTCAAGAACCTTTCAAAGAGAAGGTCATACTTCAAGGGATCAATATTCGTAATTCCCAGTACATAGGCCACCAAACTACCTGCAGCCGAACCCCTTCCCGGACCAACTAAAATACCCTTTTTGCGGGCAAAATTCACTAAATCCCAAACTATTAGAAAGTAGCCGGGATAACCCATCTGTTTTATTATTCTTAATTCATGCTGCAATCTCTCTTTTATCTCGGGAGTTATTTTGGAATATCTCTTTTTCAAACCATCATGGCATAATTTTTCCAAATATGATTGCTTATCATATCCTTCAGGCACTTGGTAATCCGGAAGGTGAAGCTCTCCAAAGTCAAATTCTACGTTGCAGCGCTCCGCAATTTTGACCGTATTGGTTAATGCGTCAGGTATTTCACCAAAAAGAAGCCTCATTTCATCTGCTGACTTGAGGTAAAACTCGCTAGTTGCAAATTTCATGCGTTCTTCATCCTGCAGTGTTTTACCTGTTTGGATACAAAGGAGCACATCATGTATTTTGGCGTCCTCTTTTTTTGTGTAATGAACGTCATTTGTAGCAACAAGTGGTATGCCTAACTTCTTAGACATTTCAACCAAAACCCTGTTAACTTTTCTCTGTTCGCTTAACCCATGGTCCTGCAATTCCAAGTAAAAATTATTCTCTCCAAAAATATCCTTATACTGAGAAGCCTTTTGGTAAGCCTCCTCCAATCTTTCCTGGATTATCAACTGGGGAATTTCACCTGCCAGGCAGGCGCTTAAAGCAATTAATCCCTCACTGTGTTTTTCTAAAAGTTCTAAATCTACCCGCGGTTTATAGTAAAAGCCTTCTGTAAAGCCTGCACTCACCAATTTTAAAAGATTTTTATAACCTTGATTATTTTCTGCAAGGAGTACGAGGTGAAACGAATTATCATCCCGCTTCCCTTCCTTATGGAAGCGGCTCCTCCTGGCAACGTATACCTCACAGCCGATAATGGGCTTTATTTCGTTCTTTTTACATTCCTTATAAAAATCTATTGTTCCATACATTACACCATGATCTGTTATACTTAAGGCAGGCATTCCCTTTTCTTTTGCCTCTTTAACAGCCAGTGTAATTTTGGCGTAACCGTCAAGTAAGCTGTATTCGCTATGTACATGGAGATGAACAAAACCATTTTCAGTAATATTTACTCCCATCTCCTTTGACATCCTTTCATAAGTAGTACGCTAACTTTTACTATTATCATTTTACCATAATCTAAAGGCAAGAAAACCCGAAAACAGTGTTGACTTCACCACTGTGGTAGCGTAAAATTTTGACCATAAAATGAACATTGATTCATTTGAATTTTTCAGGAGGCAGGAATGGTATATAAAAAAACACAAAAAGTAAGGGAAAAATTGCAAAATAAAAAAGAGAAAATAATTAAGGCCGCCAAGGATATCCTGGCAGAAAAAAGTTACGGGGAAATATCAATTAAAGCAATTGCCAAAAAAGCAGGTATTGCCACCGGAACTTTTTATCTTTATTTCTCAAACAAGGAAGCTCTTATCGATTCAATAGTCGAAGAAATGTATCAAGAATTACTCGCAGTAATCAAATCGGAAAGGTCCAAGTATGATTGTGTCTTTGACAAGCTGCAAGCATCCATGGAAGCATGTCTTAAGCTATTTATAAAAGAAGAAAATCTCGCAAAAATACTACTGGTTAAATTGCCGGGAATAAATAATGCTTTCAACAAAAAACTTGCTGAAATAGAAAAGGAACTTATTAAGCTTACAAAAAAAGACCTTGACGATTTAAAAACTCAGGGTCTCCTCCCTGAACAGGATACCCTGGTCAGCGCTACCGCTTTTGTAGGCACATTTCGCCAGGTCCTGATCAGTTGGCTTAAGGAAGGAGAACCTCAAGATCTACAGAGCGCTTTCAAAACCCTCATGAAATATAACTTAAGAGGATTAGGAAAGAATGTCTAAATGGATACTCTTTATAAGGGCTGATCTAAAATGAGTTATGTAAGTATTAAATCTCTCCAGGTTGATTTTATTCAAAAAAAGCACAAGATAACTGTATTACAATCAGTTAATTTAGCTCTGGCACAAGGTAAAATAGGAGTTATTATCGGGCCCTCAGGCTGCGGCAAAAGCACACTTTTAAATGTTTTGAGCGGACTAAACTTAGATTACCGTGGTCAGGTTTTAATAGATAAAAATCCCCCCCACCGTACCAGAGAAACTGCTCTCATCTTACAGGACTACGGCTTACTACCATGGAAAACTGTTTGGGATAACGTCTGCCTGGGACTGCAAATCAGAAAAGTACCCAAAAAAGATATCATTACCAAAACAGAAAAAATATTGAAAAGATTAGGGCTCCTCACCCTTGCCAAAAGATATCCAACCCAATTAAGCGGTGGTCAGCGGCAAAGGGTAGCAATAGCCCGGTCCTTAGTATTAGAACCTAAACTACTGCTAATGGATGAACCCTTTTCTTCTCTTGATGCTTTAACTAGAGAGGAAATGCAGAATTTACTGCTGCAAATTTGGAAGGAAACTAATCTCACTATCCTGCTCATAACCCACAATATAGAAGAAGCAGTATTTTTAGGGCAAAAGATTTTTATTATGTCGCCCTGCCCGGGCACTATTATCCAAGAGGTAAATAACGAAATTGCAGGAGATTATGATCTAAGGGGAAAAATGGGGTTCCTAGAAATGTGTAACTACCTGCGCTCTTTCTTTCAAAGGAGGGAAATTAAATGCAATTACTAATGACCGGTTTTAAAAAAATGTATTATCTATTAGCCATCATCCTCCTTGTGCTTATCTGGTGGAGTTTATCAGCGCTTTTAAATACCAATGCATTACCTTCTCCCCTCCATGCATTTAAAAGTTTCCTGGCAAGCCTTCAGGGAGGCTTATTGACACATATCGGGGTCAGCCTTTTCAGGGTCCTAATCAGTCTTTTACTGGCAATGCTAATCGGAGTGCCTGCAGGACTTTTTTTGGGAAAAAATCCCCAGGTAGATAAACATATTGCTCCGGTAATCTATCTGACTTACCCGATTCCCAAGGTAGTTTTTATGCCAATACTACTGATCTTACTGGGAATAGGCAATCTCTCAAAAATAGTTTTAATTACTCTCATTGTTTTTTATCAAATCCTAGTCACAACCCGTGATGCAGCCAAAAACCTTAAAAAAGAATATATCCTATCTGTTAAATCATTAGGAGCCAGGTCCGGAGAACTTTATCGCCATGTCTTTTTGCCCGGGTGTTTACCGGCAATCCTTACATCTTTAAGATTGGGGCTTGGCACTGCATTGGCAGTGCTCTTCCTGGCAGAAACCTATGCAACTCAAAGAGGAATAGGGTATTTTATCATGGACGCTCTCAGTCGCATGGCCTACGAGGAAATGTTTGCGGGTATTATTGCCATGGGAGCTATGGGTTATTTACTCTATCTTGCCCTCGACGGGGCAGAAAAAATTCTGTGCTCCTGGATTAACCTTTAATAAAGCTTTTTAATAATTAATCTTATCAATAATATAGCCCAATGAAAAAAGTAAGCCATAAATAAATCCCAAACGAGCTGTCCCTGCCAATGTTTCATTAAGAGGAGAGCCCTTTTTGGTGAAGATATCCTTAATCAAGGGGACAGCCAACGGCAAAGAAAACCAAACTATCATTATCCTCAATGCGGCAATGCCTGCCAACCACATTACAAGAGGCGCCGCATAAGCCATCGCCAAAAGCAACAAATATTCCATCTGAGTGCTTCTTACACCCAAACGAACAGCTAATGTTTTTTTGCCGGCCTTTCTATCAGTTTCAATGTCCCGTAAATTATTCACTACGAGAATTGCCGTAACCAAAAATCCCACCGGTAGAGCAGCCCAGTAACCGGCAGGATTAACCGTACCAGCCTGGACATAATAGGTGCCGCAAACTGCAACCGGTCCAAAAAAAATAAAGACAAAAACGTCACCCAAACCATTATATCCAAGTGGGTAAGGACCGCCGGTATAGGCAATTCCTGAAAGAATAGAAAGTAACCCAATCAGCAAAATCGGCCACCCGCCAACTGCTATTAAATACAGACCCACTAAAACGGCTAAACCGAAAACAACCCACATACCTGTCATAACCTGACCCGGTGTTAGAAGTCCGGCCTGGGTAACCCGGACAGGACCGGTCCTTTCCTTAGTATCAGTACCTTTTTTAAAATCAAAAACATCGTTGGCAAGATTTGTACCTATCTGAATTAATAATGCACCCACTAATGCTGCTAAAGCCGGCCCGAGGCTAAAGGCACGATCACCAAATGCAATACCGGTACCAACAATGACAGGCATGGCAGCAGCAGGAAGTGTTTTCGGCCTCGCTGCCAGCATCCAAATTTTAAATATACTCATTTTTTCATGTTGATTAATAACAGTCATATTTCTCACTTCTCCATTAAGAAATTTTTTTCTACTCTATTTTAAGGTATTGACTTCCTGAAGACAAGCATATAAGATTAAGATCAAGAACTGAACTTAGATTCATTTCATGTTAGGAGGTAACAACCTTGAAAGTTAACTCAAATTTAAAACTTCTAGTCATACTTATTATTGCAGTATTGTTAATAGCTGGCTGTAGTAACGAAAAAAATACTGCGCAAGAACCCGAAACCCAAAAATTGAAAATAGGAGCGCTCCCTATCGAAGACATCCTGCCGATAGTCGTAGCAGACAAAAGCGGCTATTTCGCCGAAGAAAATCTCGAAGTTGAGTTAGTACCTTTTCAAAGTGCGGTAGAAAGTGAAAGCGCCATGCAGTCCGGTCAATTGGACGGAATGGTAACAGATATCATAGTAGCTACTTTGCTTAGAGATTCAGGATTCGATACTAGAATAACCTCTATCACACTGGGTGCTTCTCCTCAAGAAGGCCGTTTTGCTATTGTTGCAGCTCCAGAAAGCAATATAGAAACAATAAGTGATCTAAAAGGAAAAAGTATTGCTATCTCCAATAATTCAATTATTGAATACGTAACCGACGGCCTACTCAAAGAAGCAGATATTGAGCCATCTCAGGTAAATAAAACCGCCGTGGCAAAAATACCTGTCCGTTTGGAAATGCTTTTAAACAACAAAATTGACACTGCAACTCTTCCGGACCCTCTCGTTACATTTGCAGAATTTAAAGGGGCTAAAATTATTGCCGAGGATACAAAGAAAAATCTTTCCCAAGCCGTAATAATAATGACTGAAAAAGCGCTAGAAGCAAAAAAAGAAGCAATCAAGGGTTTTTACAGGGCTTATGCAAAGGCAGTAAATGACATAAATGCTGCTCCTGAAGAATTTAGGGAAATTCTTGTGGAAAACATAAATATACCGAAGCCTATTGTCGATATATATAGTATTCAGCACTATCCGAAGCCCCAGCTTCCTCAAGAAAAGGACATTAATAACGTGCTTGACTGGTTAAACAAAAAAGAATTGTTGAAAAATAATTTAAAGTATGAGGAACTGGTACAAGATAACCTTTATTAATACTCTCGTACGAACTGAGGAATTTCCCATGGTGAAGTTTTATGGATGAGATAAAAAAACAAAACATCTTAAAATACATTATCACTTCGGAGGAGGAAGGAAAACGGGTAAAGGCAATCTTAGCAGGAAGACTTAAATTTTCCCGCACTCTACTCCGTAAATTGAAAAAAACCGAAAATGTTTTATTAAACGGAAAACCATCATATTTAATTAGTAGAGTACAACAAGGGGATGTCTTGGAAGTTATCATGGATCTGCCTGAAGAAGCCACCGTCTGCCCGGAAAATATTCCTCTGAATATTTTGTACGAAAATGAAGACCTGATGGTCATCGATAAACCTGCAGGGCTGGTTGTACATCCCACAAAAAACTACCCTCACGGTACTCTGGCAAATGCCGTAGTTTACTACTGGAAGCGCCAGGGTTATGAGAGGGTTTTTCGCCCTGTCCAGCGTTTAGATAAGGATACGTCAGGTGTAATAATTATTGCAAACAACCATTTTGCCCACCAGCATCTTTCAAGACAGTTAAAATTTGGCGATCTTAAGCGCAGCTATCTGGCTGTAGTGGAAGGTTGCGTAGCTGAGAAAGAAGGTATAATAGATGCTCCTATAGGAAAGGACCCCGAGCATAGTGTGAAAAGAATGATTCATCCGCAAGGACAGGAGGCAGTCACTACTTACAAGGTTGAAAAAGCTCTGCAAGGAGCAACACTCTTGAGTTTAAGGTTAAAAACGGGAAGAACCCACCAGATAAGGGTACACATGGCTCACTTGGGACATCCCTTACTTGGTGACAGCATGTACGGCGGGGATACTACATTAATACAAAGGCAGGCGCTGCATTCTTGTTCAGTTAAATTTTTTAACCCCAGAACAGGTAAGGAGACTTGTATAACCAGCGGGCTTCCTCGAGACATGAAAGTGCTAATTGATAAGTTGTCATACTAAAAGACCGATCACAGCCCTGATCGGTCTTTTCTATAGCTAATTATTAACTAAATATTTTAAACATGCCCATAGTAATCACGGTGTACATGATTATTTACAGGTTTTTTAGCCTTAAATTGATTTTTCAAAAAGTCTAATATGTAAAATTTGTTACGATTTGTCCAACATGTAAAAATTATTTAATCATGTAATAAGAAGAGATTCGTTACCATATATTTTTTTAGAAACAGAATTCACTGGTTCAATTTGGAGGGATATACTTGGATAGTTTCGCTTCCAGGTTTCTCCTGGTATTTTGTACATCTCTGGGGGTTGTACTAGGTGCAGCATTAATTGGTTCACTGGCGGCAGTAATTACAGGTGGGCAGCCTATTAGGATTATGCTTAAAATAGCATATGAAATAAAAATTTGGGCCATAGCAGCAGCTATAGGCGGAACCTTTACAACCATTGAGATACTTGAAAGCGGTTTATTTGAAGGAGAGTTGAGGATAGTAATAAAACAATTATTGTATTTTTTTAGCGCATTTTTAGGCGCCCAGTTAGGTTATTCATTAATTGCCATTATAGCCGGTGGTAAAGGATGAAGGTTTACTTCTTGAAAAACTCAAGTTTTTTAAAAGCAGGGGCTATTTTCATCATTGGAGTTATTATAGGAGCAGCAGCACTAAATGCTGTTATAGGTAAAAAGTTAGACGAACTTTACAGGGAAAATACGGAACTTAAAGAAGATCTCTCCGCTACTAAAAGCGAATTAGAAGAAGTTCAGACGAGTTTAAAGAAAAGGCGTTACACAGTAGTTAGTATTGACCCTGTCATAACATTTAAGGATGAGCTTACGGAATATGAAAAAGAAACAGCTACCCTCGAAATACAAAAAAACATCAAGGAAATGCTAAAAAATTTAATTGGTAAAGAAGTTGGCAAACTTAACTACTTTCTTATTCCTACAGTTGTAGACAACAGGGTAATTGAGATAGATGGGAAAAGCTATAAAATTAAAGTTAGTATGGTGGTAGTTACACAAAAAATAATTATTTATACGGATGTAAAGCTCATTACGACATAAAAACCGCCGCTGGGCGGTTTTTATTATACTATCAAGCATAACTTTTGTTCCTGATAGCATAAGTGCAACTAAGCTTTTAGCCGGCGCCAGAGGCTTGGCTAAAAGCCAAGTTTTCATTATATTATTTGTTTTGTTTTTCCTGGGTTTCACCCGGTGTTTCTGCTCCAACCTTTTCTACCATGCTTTCATCTTCATGGGGCTGGCCCTCTAACGTGGACATGAAACCTGATCCAATTTTACCTTCTATAAACTGGTTATCTTCCGGATGTCCGGCTTTTACTTTTTGGCCTCTTAATTTTTTCTTTTTCATTAACTGTACCTCCTACTCAATAGTTATTAAACTAAGTTATGTATTGTTTTTTCTTTCCCTTAAGATCCTGGTCATAATTCCCCCAATTCTACCAGATTCAGAAGCAGATAATCCAGACCAACCATATTTTCTAACCTTATCCAGGAGACCTAATTCTTCTGCAACTTCAAGTTTAAGGGATTCCAGGGGGTCTTTTTTCTTTTTTCCAAATTTTTTTAAGCTCTTAGTACTTCTCTGCAATTCCACACATTGTACCTCCTCTCAGTGTTATTATTCCCGAGAGAAGGTTTATTATTTATCTAGTACACATTGTCATTCTCTCTCTTTATATCCTCTATTATTTTTTGAGCAAAATGACCGATATCCCCCCTGGCAACAGCTTTCATCACACCTGTTGCCATACAATTTACAGCAGCCCTGTAGAGACTTTCGTCAGAAATCACGGTCTAAATGTAGGTTCTTCTTCAAGCCAACCCTTTAGTTTTCCATACTCGATCATAGCATCAAACAAATCTGTTTCTTCATTAAGAAATTTTCTAAACTTCTCCCTTAAAAAAGAGGATTTGGTATGTATAAAGCAAGTCATATGAAGGGAAAGAAAATTCTGGATACCTCTATATATTCTTTTAAATACATATTTATCTGTAATAGCATTTACATCAAGTGCAATATTTGAAAATTCGGGAGGCTTACACGGCATTGGAATTCCGTAATCTCTAGATGTCGACTCTAGTTCCTTTACCTGTGTATTTAAAACTTCCAACCCATCATCTAACATTTTTTTTAAATCTTCATCCCTTACAAAATTACGCAGTATCCTTGTACTTTCAATTGCATCGTACCTTCCCGATAGCTGCAGCCACAGGCTACTTACTTCAGAGATGGTGATATAAGATTGTTTTTCTTTTGTACTGTCATTCATTGAGCTTGCCTTCTGCAAATATTTCATTATTTTCATATCGAATCCCCTCCTTTTTTGGTATAATGCCCTAAAATAAAAGAGGAAATTCCTATAAATATATTAAATACGAAATAAAAAACACCCTCCAAAAATATTTGGAGAGTGTTGCAGTGGTCGGGATGACAGGATTTGAACCTATTTGATTATATTCTAAGACCCTTGGTATGACTAGCTTTATTCTTCGCTGTCTGCCTCTGTGTCTGCATTAATAGTATACCCATGAGCTTGACGAACAGAATGCACGTAAGTATTTGCTGTTGTTGCTGTAGTTGAATGTCCAAGAAGTTGGGCTACGTCAGCAAGTGAATGTCCTTGTTCAAGCAGTAAGCTAGCAGTAGTGTGGCGCAAATCGTAGACCCGAATTTTAGGTAGACCGGCTTTTTTCAATATTCTTTCATGCGTTTTTTTAACGATTGTATAGCTCATTACTTTTCCATCGTCGCTCCTAAAAACTAAATCATTATTAATATTTATTACTTTTTGATTATTATAATGTTGTTGCAGTAAAGCAATTAATTCTTTAGAAACTTTAATAGTTCTTGGACTGCAATCTGTTTTAGTTGTATCCTTTGTCTTTCTTTTTTTAATATTTACTGCCCTTTGTATTGTTATTGTATTCCTTATAAAGTTAATATTTTTCCAGCACAAAGCCAGGCACTCGCTTGGCCTCATTCCGGTTTCTATGAGTACTCGCAGAATTAATCCGTGTTTAAAAACCTTGCAAGTATTGATATATTTGATATATTCTTCTGTTGTTAAGACATTCTTCTTAGTCTGTTTTTTTACCTTTGGCGTTTTTACTCCAAAGGTTGGGTCTTTGGGTATCAACTCCCAGGCCACTGCCTGCCTCATTGCTGTCCTAAATGTAGTTAGAATTCCTCTAATTGTCTTTGGAGCAAGGCTAAACCTGTCAAACGCTTCTTGTATCTGATACGTTTTCAAACTAATCAATTTTTTACTTCCGTCTAGAACTTCTAATATTTTTTTGATATGATACTGATATACTTCGTAAGTTCTTTCTTCTACTTTATTTTCAACTCTTTTAAGCCAGCTACATAAATATTGTTCCAAAGTCATGTTAGGACAAACAACGTTTTTTATTTTTTCCTCAAGCTCTCGAGCATATTTTTCTACTTCTTTTCTTGTAGAAAAATATACAGTTTCATGATGATCATCTCGCTTTCCGTTTTTATCCCTGCCAAGATAAATCGAAATTGTCCAACCTTTACCTCGTTCTCGTATATATGCCACTTAAATTCCCCCTTAAAAAAGAGGGTCGGCGATGTGTTAATTCAACATCAGCCGACCATTTCCTTCTTTTTGAGCCGCTCGATGTACTTGCTAAGTTCATCACTTGGTATACGTGTTCTTCTTTCTGACATTTTTACTACAGCTATTTTTTTTTGAGAAATTAATTCATACACAAAACTTTTTTTAACACGCAGTTTTTTTGCAACTTCTGCTACTGTTAGTAATTCGATCATACTCACCCCCTCTGCAAAAACCCATTTTTTGCGCAATATTAGCTAATTAATATTCGATAGATTGAGAAATTATTGGGCTTATAAATATACCAGTAATTTTATAAATATAACTTTCTGAAGTGGAATCAAGAATAGACCTCATTAAATTTGTCACCCTTGTTGCCAAAGCCCTTAGGCCAGGCGGCACCTGGCTAGCAAAAAGCTCGTGAGCACGCTTCAAAAAAGCGCCAGGAGTGCTCTCGCAGCGAAGCTCCACCGAATGCGGTGTGCCGCCTCCCGCTACCCGAATGGGAGTTACCCCGTCCTTTTTTGCCGGGCTGATAGCTATATTATGTTTTCAAAGAACTAGCCTCTATTTTTCTATGATTATGCAATATTTTTCTTTATTTGTATCATATCAGAAATTAATTGTCTTTTCAATATCTAATACGAATTAATTTTATTTTTTTAACTATATATGAAATATTTTTCGTATTAGAATGTTTTATGAAATTTTTACTTTTTACTGTGTTATAATATGACTAAAGGAGGTTCCATAATGGAAATATACAACAAATCATTTCATGAAAGACTGAACCTAATACGCAAAAAAAGAAAAATAGACATCGCTAAACTAGCTGAAGCTACTGGTGTTAGCAACCGATCTGTTCAAAATTGGTTGACTGGAAAAAGTAAACCTGATGTAGACAAACTCATTCCCCTTTGTAGAGCATTAGATGTTGATCCTGGCTTTCTTTTAGGAATAGCACCCCCTATAAGTTTTCCTGATATGTTTGAAGAAGAGATTAATATATTTATAAAAAATGTAGTAACTAAAATACCTTACAGCATTTCAGTTTTAAGAACTATATCCGAGATACCTTTTGAAAACTACATTCGGCACGGAGTAACTAGTAAAATGATTGAAAAAGTTGCACTCGAACTAAATATACCTGTAACTCTTGTTATATTTTGTTCGGATACAAATAGATCCATCTTTCTTAGTAATCTTAAAGATATTTGTAATTGCTATAAAGAAATTGCTGGAAAAGAACCTCCTAATTTTATTCTTAAATTATTAAACGAAATAGAGGATAAATTTGATCAATACAATCTTAATAATTGGCCTATTTCTGATAAAATGCTATATGCATTTTTATCAGAAACTATTTATAGCATAGATCCTTACACATCCAGCGATAAGATAGATTATGTTCGTAAAATATGCATGTTGCTTGAAAACATAAAAATAGTATGTTTTAAAAATAATAATAAAAAGTAAACGGACGGCCGCCTGTTTATTTTCTCCATAAAGCACGAAAGGTAGAACCCAAGGCTGCCTTTAAAAAAGGCAATAAAACCCTAAGTTCCACCTTTCATCGTTTTATATATGCCAGGGCACACTACTCCCTTGGCACTGTTCCTTTTCTTAAGAGCAATTATGCTCTGCTTATCGCGACATTTCTGCCGCCTTCCTTAATTACATAGTATCTAATTTTTTTACATTTTTCAACACTTATTTATAAAATTTTACAAACAGACACCCGCCTGTTTTATTTTTTTTGATTTTTATAATCTGTAATTTAATTCTAAGTTATTTTTTGAATATACGACTGCCTGAGAAAGCCTTTGAAATTTACCATTGATTCTTTTTCTTTATAACCACACCTCTTAAAATGTTAATATTTGGTAATTCTTGAATACGAGGCGTTTAGGCGCCTTAGAAAGCATTTTTGTATTTTTACATACAAAAACCTTTGGAGGGTCATTTTCTCCGCTCACAGAAGCTCTTATAAGCCTCCTGTGTTAAAAAATAAAGAAACATATGCTCATATATTCGATAATAGTTCTGCCCACGCTTTTCTATGTACTATATTGGACCTGAATTCCTCTAGCGTATGCCCAACCTCATCTAAAAATATTCTACGCCCTTTTTCACCAAGCAACGCTAAGGTATTGTGAGAAAAATTTAGTAAGTCTAAAATGTAAATGTTATGTCCGCTTATAAACTCTTTTTCTACTAAATCATAAATTTTACTTTTGTCATCTTCAAGAATGCCTTTAGTTATAATAAATAATATTTCAGTCACATATCTTTCTTTAAAGTTGGGAAGCTTTGAATTGATATGTGTTAATGTTAATTCCGTATCTTTAACTTCAATTGCCAAAACTAGTTCTCCCTCTAAATAACATTCAATATCTGATACCATACCGGTTGAAGCATCTGCAGCATTTATACTGGCCCTTTTTATATCGTCAAAAAGGTTGAATTCTTTCCCGATTGCTTTGATTAATGCTGTAACAATAGCTTGAACCCTATCCCCCCCGGAAGATATAGAAATAAAGTCCTCAATCAACTTAACTGCTTGTGTCAAGCTTATACGGGCAGGAACCGGATACGTAACTCTAGTAACTTCTAAACGCCGCAATATCTCTCTAAAAGTTTGTTTTAACGCTTTTTCTGTAAGATATTTATCATTTTTCTCTTGTATTGTGTTTAACACTAAATATAGATCATCCCACCCTTTTTTATTTTTTTGCTTATCCCTATATTCCTTTGAAATTTCAGGGTAACGCAAGGGATTATTAACATAGGGTTCAGGTGATCCTCCTAATACCATATTATTTTGTCTGTCAAAAGGAACAATAACCTTATGAGCAATACTTCTTGCATCAAAAGCACTGGTACCCCCTCTGGCTGCCTGAAGACACCTGCAATCAAGTTCAGGTTCTACAAACTTAGAAAGTAGCTGCGTTGGTAATACATATCTATATGATTTTGATGCAGAATTAATAGATCTTTTAATTGCAAACAACATATTTTCATCTTCAATATAATCACCTGAATTATTTTCATAATCATCCTGCACTTCTTCCCAAATATCCTCTAGTTTTTCTTTACACTTTTCTATTAATTTAGTTCCACTTAACACCACTTTTATCCCCTGCCTCAATAATTCATCCATACAGCTTCTACCCTGGGTTTTTTTACAGAATGACAATTCTTTTCGTATTCTATACAATGCCAATTTTTATATAGAGTGTCCATCAAATCACATCTATAACCAGATATTGCAACCTTACCCTCTACACTATTTAAAACTTCGGCTAATCTTTCATGTTCTTCATCTGTCATTTCATAACTATAAGCATTAGAATCCCCTCTCGCTTCATGGGGATAAGGCGGATCGCAATAAAAAAGTGTGTTCGGGCTATCATATCTCTTTATTACCTTAATAGCATCATCATTTTCAATCTGAACCCTTATCAAACGTGCAGCAATATCGGCTAAATCCTGCACACTTCCCAACCATCTGGACACCGCCCCAGACATACCTCTACGGCTTGTGTTTTTACAATTGGCCCATCTGCCTATTGAAGCCTTTTGAGCAAGGCCTGTTCTTACCTGACGAGCTCTAATAAAAAAACGCCTGGCTCTTTCCAAATCAGATATACAATCCCGAGAACCATTAATTGCAATACTAAATTCTTCCCTCGAGAATGGAGTAAGTAATATTGCCTCAATTAATTCTTCCTTTTGTTCCCTTAAAACCTTAAAAAAGTTAACAAGCTCTCCATCAATATCGTTATATGTTTCAACAGGTGAAGGAGAGCGATTAATTAATACTGCAGCTGAACCGCCAAACGGCTCGCAAAAATGATTCGCTTTGGGCAACAATGGTAGTAAAAAGTTCAAATGATTAAACTTTCCTCCATACCAACCGAATGGTAATTTATATTTAGATACCCGTTTTTTTTCAGGTAATTTACTTTTAAATTCTTCTATGAAAAAGCTGTTATAATCACAAACTCTATCTTTTATAATAGTAATTTTTTACACCTCCTAAAAAATATCTTTAACAATCATATATTCTATATTTTAGTGTATTTTCCTTTATTTAAGTGAATTTTTTTAATCATTGTATAAGGTAAGGATTAAGGTATAAACATCTCTTTTATAATTTTCCACAAATCAAAAATCTTCTGTCCTATAGCTGACTCAGGAAATAACATAACAGCTAAGCCTAAAACAAAAAGAACAGGTAAAACCAGCCAAAAAACATTAACAAGCAACCAGGCAATGCTTTCTATCATAACAATTAAAACTTTGAATATAGCTGATATAATATTTGACAATACACTTATCAGAACCTTAGTATTCGCAGTTTTCTCCGATTCCTCCGGCTTTTTATTCTGTTTGTTTTGTTGTTGTTTTCTCTTATATTTATTTATTTTATTTCTTATAAACCTAGTAAAACGTACATTTTTTCGCTTCTTAGCATCTTCAGGCAGAAGTTCACACAGTATTTGCACACATGCTTCAGATATTTTTTCCCCTTCTGCGGGCCACTTTGCGAAAATCTCCGGCGGCAAAGAAAAGGCCTGCATCCTGCATCCATCTTCGATATGCTGCATTTCCCAGTACTTTACTGCCTCTCTATCTACCCCCACAAAAATTAGACTTTGTTCATTGCAGCCGTACCAGCCGTCTTTTATGCGTGAAAACCTGTGCGTCTGCGGCAATACCGCAAGAATTATGTCATAGTCTTCTTTTGTCGCTTCCTCCGCTTTCTTTGTACCCAAATCAACCACAACGTACTGCCATTTCCGAGCGCGCACATAATTTTTAGGCTTTTGGCTACGTACCACGTCCAGCCTCGGCAGCCAGGGCCTGAGACCGTCCTCAATATCAACATCGTCCATAATAATACTCAAACTTGGTTCCCCGGCTTCCACCAGCACGGTATCATACTTCAGACCGGCCAGAAATGCAGCCACGGCACAGGCAATTGAAGTAGTGCCTACGCCCGAAGCCGTACCGCACACGGCTATATACACCGGCCTGTTCGATACCGCTACCTTTTTCTCAACTACCTTTTCCACGACTTCTTTTTCTTTCTCATGTTCAGGCGCCAGCTGCGGGTCCAGCCATTTAGCCGCCGCCTCCAGGCCTGCCGGTTCTTTTTCCAGCACTGCATTTAGTTTATCAGGATCGGTAACAACATCATATACGCCTGCCTGAACAACCCGGGCAACCTCCGCGTCTCCTGGTTTCTTGTTACAGGCCAGAAGTACAATTCTGGTACCGGGCCTGCTGAGCTTGTATCTCAAAACGGCAGGCCCAAGGCCAGGCCCGGTTTCTACATCAAGCACAAGCACATCAACGGGAATTCGGGCCAGTTCTTTGAGTACATCAGGGCCGGCCTTACTTTCAACTACTCGCGTCTCCACGTCTTCTCTACTTCTAAAAGATGTAATACTAGGCGCATTTTTGCGCTCTAAAACAAGACAAATCATATTACATACCTCCTGAATAATTAAATTATTAAAAACAGACGGTCGCCCGTCTGTTTTACTAATCTTATCTGAGTAACTCTTGAAGCTCTTCATCCAACCGCTCTTTTTTCTCCTTTAATTCTCGATTACCGCCCGCCCCGGAGCGAATTTCTTTCTCCAGGGCCAAACGGGCAGCCACCAGTCTGCATATCCTCTCAACTACATATATTGTCATTTTCCCTACCTTCCTTCAAAGCATTATTGTAAAGAGTTAAAACGTCCGTAAAACATTTTTGTAATTCTTGCATTTGCTCTGAGGTAACTCGTACCTTCTTTGTTTTCTTATCAAAAACATTATTAAGTCCCATTTCGGATAAACTCAATAAAAGCTGACTTTGCGCTTTCATCTCATATACAGCATCCCTCCATTTTTCTAACTTCTCATCAATTAAGCTGACATCTTTGATATCTTTCCGTCCTTCTTCTTCGGGCCAGAAAAGATAACCTACATGCCTTTCTTCTTCAATAATCGAATAACACCGCCTGCATTTTACCAGCATGTTCGACGGCCTGGGTTGTTCAAGCAAGTTTATATCTTCTATCACGGATATACAGCAGACTAATGAGGAAAGTTTATAAAACTTGATATAAGTTCCGTCAAACGTGAAGGAATCAGGAATAATTTGCACCATAAAGCCAAATGTCTGTACCAAAATATGCGGCATTCCGAATTCATCAACCACAGGTAATATTTTTTCTACCGGTAAACTTTTCATTTACTATACATCCTTTCTAAAAGAATATTTCTTAAAGGGGCTGGATTTACCAGCCCTCCCTCTAAGCTGCTTCATCTTCCTGCATTTTTCCCTCTACTTGCTCAATAATTTTTTGAGCAGTTTTCTGTATTAAATTGCCCTTCTTTAAAATTTCTTTTGGATCAGCTCCGGCCCAGGCTGCCACATACTCGAAACTGTAGCTGCTAGTATCCAGTCCAAAATAGTCGGCAACTATAAAGGCAACACTCTCAGCTACAATTTCAGCTTCATGTCTTTTTTGTTTAATATTGCTGTCTTTCTTGTCCAGCATTGAATGAGTATATTCATGTACCAAGGTTTTTGCTTTATGCGAAAGCGCATTTCTTACTTCAAGGGCAATTACGTCTTTTTCTATGTGATAATATCCATGTGCGCCACCTTGAATTTTTTCTTCAATAACCGGAATAGTTATAACCTTACTTAATGCTTCAAAAAATCTTTTTGCTTCTTCCGGCTCCCCATCTAGCGGCTTGCAGATTTCAGGAAGTGGCTTCCCTTCAGTCTGGCTAATATCAAAAACATGGCCCACTTTAAAAGTCATTCCTGAATAAGTTTTAATCTCTCCGGCTTTTATAAGCTCTTTCTGCTCTTTAGTTGCCTGATTTAAAAATACCCTTTTTTCGTTTCCTTCCTCGTCCTCGATATAAAAGTAAGTGTATTTTGCCGGAACCAGGATTTTTATACCCTTTTCTCCCTTCTTAACTTTCCGGCCCAGCTTATTCCAATTCTTAAACCCTGCAACCCTTGTAGCTGTAGGCATTTGCAAAAAAATCATTAATGAATTATTAAAACTGTAATTGTGAAACTTTGCCTGTACTTTTAAAAACTCCCTCCACTTTTCAGATGTAACAACTTTTTCAACCCCCTTAATCAGTCTTTCAAAAGCGTTTTTAGCCTTTGGTGTCATAAATGAACCCTCCCTTTTCAAAAGAAATATTTTAAAAAATATTTTTTAACCTAACCGGGCAATTAAGAAATTAGGCTGGAAGCGGAGAAAGTCAAGGGGTGGCGGGAGGGATACCGGACCGGAGCGTAGCGGAGGGAGGATATGCTCACGCCAGGCTTGCCCTTGCCCCTTGACTTTAGGAGCTGAAAGCCTATACTTTTGAATCCCGGTTAGGTTAAAAATGGCTTGCGAATGGCGTTGTGGCCGGAGGGGACCGGAGGCCACTGACCGATAGGTAGCCATGAGCAGGCCTTCCTCTTTCTCATGACCTCAAATGAATACCCAGCACTATGCCTGATTACCCAAAAGGATTGCATAACAGGCATTGTGCGGAAATTTTTTTATTGACCCTAGAGGAATACAAAAAAAGAGAAGTATTATGCCTGATGGCTCAAAAGGAATACATACCAGGCATTATACTTCTCTTAAAGAATAAACTAAGCAGCTTTTTTTCAGTTATCTCTTTCATAGTACAGTATATTTTCTATAAATTTCTGCACTTCTTTATCACTGCGAAATTCACGGAGCAAATCTAATGTCCCTCTAATAATTATTTGATTTTGAATTCCTTCAGGCAGTTTCCAAAACATGCTAATAATCATTTTTGTATTCATGTTTTCCTCCTTTTTCACAAACCGTAAAACTCAAGCGGATTCAGATATTTATCCCTTAAAAAGTTATTTTCTTTAACTTCAAAATGTAGATGCGGTCCCGTAGAAAGGCCCGTATTTCCTACAGTACCTATCTTTTCTCCCGCTTTAACTTTTTGACCTTCACGGACATACACTTCTGAAAGGTGAGCATATTTTGAATAGTACTTCCCACCCCGGATAATAACATAATTGCCAAAAACCTCTTCATCTTGTACTATTTTTTCGACACGACCGTCATGCGCTGCCACAACGGGCTCCCGTCTACGTGCCACAATATCTATAGCACTGTGGTTGTTTGGCTTATGCGTTATAGGATGAATGCGAAAACCATACCCGCATGAAATATCACTTCCCTTGTCATATCCCGGCACCGGCCATGCCCAGCCGGGTTCTGGCGCTGCCTTCCAGGTTAAAGGAGGCTTCAATCCGCCTTCTTTCAAAGCTTGAATATATCTTCTTGCCCTTTCTTCTTCTTGACTGGAAAGCTCCAGCATATCTGCTACATCTCCAAAGGAACGGACATAATAAACTGTTACCGTCTTAGTGTAAGTTATCTTTTTCTTTTTCCCGTTAGCCAGGGTAATAGTTTTTGTATATGTCCGTTTCTCTTTCTCTTTTCGAATAAACTTTTCTGCAATATTTCTGACATCACTTTTAGTCAATTTTGAGTAGTCCTGATAGACTACTCCTGCCAGCGCTGCTATATCTACCCAGGGTAACTCTACTGCTTCACCTTCATTCTTAAAGTTTTCTTGAATATCCGTTACCGTTTCATAAATACTTGTAATTTTTTCATACCTTGCAAATGGGATGGACAAAAAGGCTGCCGGTATGGCAGCCAGGATAAAAAGTAAAAACACAAGAATAGTGGCAATTATAAAAGCTATTAGTTTTAGGCCCCCTCCACTCTCATCATCTTTATTTCCCGGGGCTAAGAGTGATACAAAACCTCTTAATGTTTTTAACGCAGTAACAGCTATGCTAGCAGGATCCGCCATACTATCACCCCTCTATCAGCTCAAATTCATGTGGAGCTGCTTCTATCCTTGCATGCACCCTCTGGTTGCCGGCCAGAAGAAGTCCTTCTCCCCTTTTAGCATTTGCCAGAAGGTCCTGTTCCGCTTCGGAAAGGTTTAACAGCTCCGTAAGAGCTTCCAGGTCTTTCGATTCCTGCCGCATAAGAAGCTTCATACTTGCGTTGGTTATGACAGGCTGCCCGAGCCTGGAAAGCTCCGGGGCCAAAAAGTCTACCACGTTCTGAGTTACGATGGTAAGGCTCC
>Ga0182240_100241_pt1 | contig 21691 bp, 23 predicted proteins | sample hydfrates4_PW_90_FD_145594 | JGI IMG/M metagenome (GOLD analysis project Ga0182240, IMG submission 145594) | Subsurface microbial communities from deep shales in Texas, USA - hydraulic fracturing test 4_PW_90 | ecosystem: Environmental > Aquatic > Deep subsurface > Shale gas/oil reservoir >...
TGAATTTGGCCCCAAGGGGGTAGTGTCTCCAAAATTAGCACCATAATTTACCAGGAGGAAAGTTTAAGCTTACAGACGATATTTTTTCTAAAAATAACACTCAATTTTAACGACCTTAGTTCATTTCATGGCCCAATTTAGGTGCTTATCGAACAGGCTCTTAAAAGAGATAAAGGAGGTGACACTGTGCTAAAAGATAAAAGACTCTTCCTGGCTATTACTCTTCTTATACTGGCAGTGATGGTTTTTGCATTTGCATGTACCCCAAATACAGAACAAGAAGAAGATAAAGGTGATGCAAATAAAAATGAACCAGCAGAAAAACAAAAAGGCGTAGTAACCGAGGAAAAACTGGCACAAATGACCCAGGACCAGGCGCCAAATGGTTGTGAAGATTGTCACCGTAAAATAAGTGAAGAGAAAGATTACACTTTAGCAGCTGAAGCAAATGAAATTGAAGGGCACCCCACCGTTAAGGAGGATGCTACAGTTCAGGATTGTTATAAATGCCACAGTAAAGATAGCGACAAACCTTTTGGTAAAATATTACATGCGGGGCACCTTGTGGAGGGTGAACATTATAAAGAAAAATATGATAGCAATTGTATCAACTGTCATAAAGTTAATGACAACGGTTCCATTATAGTAAAGGATTTGGAAAATGAGGAAACCAAAGAGTCTTTATAGGCACCTTAAAAAGGTGCCTGGTTTTTATGCTATCAGAAAGTATAACTTTTACTTCCTGATAGCATAAGTGCAATTTTAGTGGACTTATTAGGTAAAATTTTATTTTTTTTAGAAGGAAAATAGTAACCTTAGTTGAATTAGCATAAATGTACCAAGAATTATTGAGGAGGAGAACCGTGCGAATAGCAATTTATCCCGGTACCTTTGACCCAATTACATATGGCCACTTAGATATTATTGAAAGAAGTGCTGCACTATTTGATAAAGTTATAGTTGGAGTCGCAGACGATAATTATAAAAATAATTTGTTTAGTTTAGAGGAAAGGCTTGAACTGGTCAAATTTCAGGTAAAGAAATTTTCTAATGTGGAAACCAAGGATTTTAAAGGTCTTTTAATGAATTTTGTAAAAAAAGAAGGAGCATGTGCTGTAATAAGAGGCTTAAGGGCAGTTTCAGATTTTGACTACGAATTTCAGATGTCATTGATGAATAAGAAACTTGCTGCGGATATTGAAACGGTTTTTTTAATGACTTCCAGTGAATATCTTTTTATTAGTTCCAGCATAATAAAACAAGTTTCATCCCTGGGGGGATGTATTGAGGGATTGGTTCCCAAAGAAGTGGCTTTAGCGCTTAAAGAAAAATATAATAAAATTAAAGGTATTTAGAATTGCCAGTGCATGAGAGAGGTGAAAGTATGGCAAATATCGAAGTTAATAGCGAATATGTGATGATTAAAGCATTGGAAAATGGTGTGACAATAATAGGATTAACAAGGGGAGAAAATACTAAATTTCATCATTCGGAAAAGTTGGACAAGGGGGAAATAATGCTTGCACAATTTACAGAACATACTTCCGCTATTAAAATCCGGGGTAAGGCTGAAGTTTATTCCAAGCATGGAAAGGTTATTTCAGGCATAGTTCAGTCTGAAATTTAAATTTTAAGGGGGGTCCGGGTGTGTGGACAGTGGTGTATATAGCGCCTACAAAAAAATTGGCAGAAAAAATGGAAAGGACACTTGCTGATGAAGGTGTGCTTGTGAATTTGAGGCCCACAAATCCTGATTCTGAGAGAAGTTCCGTAGAGATTTTAGTCCTTGAATCTGAGGCAGAGGAAGCGCATGAGATAATTAATCAGGTACTAGCTACTTAAATTTATAAATAGGAGGAATCTAAAATGCGTCGCACTAAGATTGTATGTACAATTGGTCCTGCCAGTGAGCAAGTAGAAACACTTCAAGAAATGATAAATAGTGGTATGAACGTGGCACGTTTAAATTTTTCGCATGGAGACCATGATGAACATCTGCAAAGAATTAAAAATATCAGAACAGCTATGAAGAATTGTGGCAAAAAGGTAGCTTTGTTACTGGACACAAAGGGACCGGAAATTAGGATAGGATCAGTTGAACCTGATACAGTTGTTTTGGAGAAAGGTCAAAAATTTGTCTTAACCACCGAGGAAATAACGGGGGGGAAAGAAAAAGTATCTGTTTCTTATAAAGGACTTCCTCAAGATGTAAAAAGAGGTGATAAAATTCTCATTGATGATGGCCTTATTGAATTACAGGTAATGGAAACAACTTCTCAAGAAATTATCTGTACTGTGCTAAACACAGGTGAAATCTCCAGCCGCAAGGGCGTAAACGTACCGGGAGTTCACGTTAACCTTCCGGCCATTACCGAAAAGGATGTTAAAGATATAGTCTTTGGCATTGAGCAGGAAGTTGATTTTGTTGCTGCTTCCTTCATTAGAACTGCTTCTGATGTCCTGGAAATACGCAGGCTTCTCGAAGAACATAACTCAGATATCCATATTATTGCAAAAATTGAAAACCGTGCCGGAGTAGATAATATTGATGACATTTTACAGGTTGCTGACGGAATAATGGTTGCCAGGGGAGATTTAGGGGTAGAAATACCTTCTGAAGAAGTGCCTTTGGTTCAAAAGTCCATTATTCAAAAATGCAATAAGCTTGGAAAACCTGTTATCACTGCTACACAGATGTTAGACAGTATGATCAGAAACCCCAGACCTACTAGGGCGGAAGCAAGCGACGTTGCAAATGCAATATTTGATGGTACAGATGCCATAATGCTTTCGGGAGAAACTGCAAAGGGTAAATATCCTCTGGAAGCTGTAAAAACCATGGACAGAATCGCACAAAAAGCTGAAGATGCTTTAAATTATGAGGAAATTTTATACTCCAAACCTCAAAAACAAAAGACTATTACAGATAGTATCAGCCGTGCTACCTGTGATGCAGCACTGGATTTGGATGCAGAAGCAATTATAACTCCAACTGCTTCCGGGTCTACAGCACGCATGGTATCTAAATACAGGCCAAAGTCCATCATTTGTGCGGCAACCCCTGATGAAAGGGTAGCAAATAAACTGTGTTTAGTATGGGGTGTTTATCCGGTTGTTGTAAATAAAACTAATGGTACAGATGAAATGATTACTGAAGCGGTACAGAAGACTTTGGATGCCAATTACATACAATTAGGCGCCCTTGTGGTTGTAACTGCAGGAGTACCGGCCGGTGTACCGGGTACTACTAACCTTATGAAGGTACATGTTGTAGGAGAAGTCATCGTTAGGGGAACAGGTGCAGGTCCTGGTACAGTCAGTGGAAAGGTTAAAATTGCCAAAAATGCGGCAGAAGCCAATGAAAAAATGGATAAAGGTGATATTTTAGTTACACTTGGTACAGATCGAGATTATATTAGTGCAATGGAAAAGGCTGCTGCTGTCATCACTGAAGAGGGAGGACTCACCTCTCACGCTGCCGTTGTAGGTCTAAACCTGGGTATTCCCGTTATAGTTGGGGCAAAGGATGCAATGAAGTTGTTAGAGGAAGGTTCTACAATTACTGTTGATGGCGTAAGGGGTCTTATTTATAAAGGAATAGCTAAAGCTTTATAAGTTAACTGTAAACTTTAAAAAATATCCCATGTTATTCCGCTTTCGAACATCCTCTTTTAGGAATATACAGGGAAAGTATAATTATTGGGGAGTCATAAATTCAACTAAGACTTGCGCCTGCGCCAAAGACTTGGCGCAGGCCAAGTTTTCATTTTGCCCTGGAGGTGTGAGGTATGACTGGCAATAGAAAGGTAAAGATTACCGATACTACCCTGAGGGATGGACATCAATCCCTGCTGGCAACACGTATGAAAATAGAAGATATGTTGCCCATTGCTGAAAAAATTGATAGCGTAGGTTTCCATTCTCTGGAAGTTTGGGGTGGCGCTACCTTCGACAGTTGCATGAGATTTCTGAATGAGGATCCCTGGGAACGTCTCAAGACCCTCAAAAAGGTATTTAAAAACACAAAATTGCAGATGCTCTTACGGGGCCAGAATTTAGTAGGTTATAAACACTATCCCGATGATGTGGCGGAACTGTTTGTTAAAAAAGCAGTAGAAAATGGTATGGATATCTTTAGAGTTTTTGATGCATTAAATGACCCGCGTAATATGGCAAAGGTAATGACTGTGGCAAGGAAAGAAGGAGCTCATGTTCAAGCCACAATTTCTTATACTATCAGTCCTTACCACAACATCGAGCGTTATGTAGAAAAGGCAAAGGAACTTAAAGAGTTAGGCGCCCATAGTTTGTGTATCAAGGACATGGCCGGGCTTATAACTCCCAAAGCGGCATATGATTTAGTAAAAAGACTAAAGGAAGAACTGCAAATACCTATCCAGCTTCACTGCCATTATACCAGCGGCATGGCTGCAATGGCATATTTAAAGGCTATTGAAGCAGGTGTAGATGTTATAGATTGTGCAATTTCCCCGCTTGCCCTTGGTACCTCTCAACCTGCAATTGAGACAATGGTTGCCAGCTTGAAGGATACGAAATATGATACGGGTCTGAACCTGGAGCTGTTGTCGGAGATAGCAGCATATTTTAAAGACATTAGAAAAAAATATGCCCAATTTGACGTTGCTGCTACTTCTGTAGACACCAATGTGTTAAGGTACCAGATTCCGGGAGGAATGCTGTCTAATTTTTATACCCAGCTCAAACAGCAGAATGCTCTTAATAAACTTGAAGAAGTGCTTGCAGAAGTGCCCAGGGTTCGTGAAGATTTTGGTTATCCGCCCCTTGTAACTCCTTCGAGCCAGATAGTGGGTTCTCAGGCAGTATTAAATGTTTTGACAGGTGAGAGATACAAAATAGTGACTAACGAGGTAAAGGCTTATATGAAGGGAAGTTATGGCCGGCCGCCTGCACCTGTAAATGAAGAGGTCAGGAAAAAGATTATTGGAGATGAAAAACCTATAGAATGCAGACCGGCCGATTTATTAGAACCGGGTTTAGAAGCAGCAAAAAGAGAAATTGCACCGTATATGGAAAAAGAAGAGGATATTCTTTCCTATGCTATTTTCCCCAATGTAGCGAAGAAATTTTTAGAGGAGAGAATGGCCGGCAAAGTAAAGGTAGACTTCAATATTGCTCAAGAGGGACCTAATAATGGAACCAGTGCCTTTTATCCAGTATAAAAAAGTAACAACCCCTTATTTTTGTAAAGGGGTTGTTTTTAAATGATTACATATTGCTCAAGGGGGAATTTTTATGCTTTCTATGCTGGAAAAGCTGGATCCGCCTTTTTACAAGAAATTTAAGCAAGCAGTTAATTTTAATGAAATTACAGTCTTCTCACTACAGTTATCTCCTAAAACAGCCATTGTATTAACCAATGTCTACGCATATGCTTTGAAAAAAAGATTAATTGGAATTAACCTTACTAGAATATCTTTGAAAGCTATTAAAAGTGTCTCTTTTAATGGTGCCGTAGAAATAAAAACCGTGTTGGATGAAAATATTTCTTTGACTGTACAAAGAAGTAAAAGAGATCTTGCCAGGAAAGCTGTGGAAAAACTCCGATCAAAGCTTACGTAATCTTCTAGCTAAGAAGCCGCCATGAAATGAAGTTGGCTCATAGGATACAACGAAAGCCTTCGGGTCAATTTCATTAATTAAATTAAACAACTTCTTTTGGTCTTTTCTTTTAGCCAGGACTGAAATTATTTGGCGTTCTCCTTTTTGCCCGTTTCCATACCAGTTTGTAGCTCCGAAACCTTTGTCCCTCAATTTTTGAGGAATGTCCGGTTCTAGCTTTGTTGTTATTATCTGGACAGTTACATAACCAAGCGCCATCCAGCGTTCAATAAAGCTTCCTACCCAGATACCAACTGAAAAACCTAAACAGTAGACTATTAAATTTAATGGTTTATCGAGGTTTTGTAACACCATTGATAAACCTATAACATAGACAAGCACTTCTAAAAAACTCACCAGGGAGGCATATAGGGTACGTCCCTTGATCATGAAAATTGTCCTTAATGTTAAAACAGAAACGAAGGCAATTTGAATAGAGAAAATAATTAATAAGATTTTCATATTATTCACCTTCTTTACGGCTGAAAATTTCATACAGCACCTATTATATAAAAATGTTAGGTAAATTTAAATGAAAAATATAAGGGAAACTTCCTAATTTGGGGAGTTTCCCTCGCAGCTAAGTTGAGTTTGAATAATTTTTTACTAATTTCTAGACTATTTTTCGAAACTTCTTCCTTGGATACTTTTCTATGACAATGGTATTATTGATTAAACGTGCTATTTCCGGGGTTTTTGTAGGTAGTGGACTATTTTCCGGATTTCTGGCAACCGTCTGTGCTATCCTAATTTGGTGTGGGCGAAAATCATAAGCCATGATAAATGAATCAGTGTCTCCATTAGTTCCCCCATGGGCTATTCCTTTAAGTGTTCCCATCACAATGATGCTGCCGGTTGCTGTTATTTGCCCACCGGGGTTAACATCCCCCAGTAATATTACATTGCCTTCATAATGCTGTTTTTGTCCATTTCTAATACTGCCTTGTACAAGCTGATTCTTTCCTTCTAATTCGGCAGGTAGGATACCGTTAATTTCTGTCTTTGAAATATTATCACTATCCCTGTGAGTTGTTTCCTTTTCAGGTTGTTTTGGTATCAATCCGTATTCCTTACAGAGGGTTTCCAGTTCTTTACGCTGCTCTACTGTAAAATCTCTACCCTGGGGTTTGAGAAAAAAGTGTGCTCCTTGAAAAAAGCCTTTAGCTGATTCAAGTTTCTGGATAAGGCAAGTTTTTAATTCTTCCAATTCATGATATGTATTTAAATATATAATGAGACCATTTTTTGAGCCTTTAATGCTGACAATATCTTGTGCCATTAGTCACCATCCTTTTCCAATTTTATTATATTAACAAATTTCGCCATTTTTAGATGTATTCCTTCTTTATTTCTTATTTTTCTTTCCCTTTCTAAAGTACCGGTCTATAGGTTAAAATAATATGTATGACTGGAGGGGGAAAAATGAACATTTATGCCATGGCTGATTTACACTTATCCTTTACTGAAAAATTTCAAATTGATAACCTGGAAAGTACAAAGCTTTCCAAACCAATGGACATCTTTGGCGATAAATGGGATAATCATTACTTAAAAATCTGGCTCAATTGGTCTGCTACTGTAAAAGAGGATGATATTGTTCTTGTGCCGGGTGACATTTCCTGGGCGTTAAAACTGGAGGAAGCGCTGTTTGATCTGGAATTTATAGAGAGATTACCCGGCAAAAAAATACTGGGAAAAGGGAATCATGATTACTGGTGGCAAAGTCTTAAAAAAATATCTGAAGTGACTTCAGATAGGATCGATATTCTGCAGAACAACTGCCTGCCATTAAACGATGAAGTGGTATTGTGCGGCACACGGGGATGGTTGTCTCCTAATGATATCCAATTTGAGGAACATAATGAAAAATTATATAAAAGAGAATTAATCAGGCTCGAAAATTCTTTAAAAAAGGCACCTGCAGGTAAAAAAATACTTGTTATGCTTCATTATCCACCTGTTAATGATAAACATGAAAGAAGCGGTTTCATTGAATTAATGGAATCCTACGGGGTCCATACTTGTATTTACGGGCACCTCCATGACGGCTCAATTCGCATGCGAATTGAAGGTGATAAGTGGGGAATAAATTTTCAACTTGTATCTGCTGACTATCTGGACTTTAAACCCAAGTTAATTAAAATCTAAGATACAGGAACATTTTTTGATAATTAGCGTCTATATTATAGACAATTTTCAGCAAAGGGAAGGTGTTTAAATGTCAACAAGCAATGTTTCAATTCAGAAAAACGGCAAGCCTAAGAAAAACAAGAATTTTAGTGCCGCTATCATACTCGCCCTGATTATAATCTGGTCCGGCTTAGTATACGGAGGCTACTGGTTTGTTCAGGATACCCTTTCCGTACATAGGGAAAAGATGCAAAGCTATGTGGATGAAGCCGTTAAAAATGTCCAGGAAACAAATGCAATGAATATAAGAAGTCTGGAAGATAAACTGGAAGCACTGCAGTATGAAATGAAAAAAATCAGCAAAGCTCTGGATAAAGCTGATGAAAGTATTCAGAATTCTAATTCCAGCAGGGAAAAATTAAATGAAAAAATTGAAAGCTTAGATGAACAACTGGAAGATCTTAAGAAAAGCTTGGATATTTTGAAGGAGTCACAGCAATGAGAAGGCTGATAGTGTTTTTAATATTGCTTACGGCCCCTGTAATTGGTTTTGTGGCGGCAATTGCTACAGCTCAGCCGTTATTGTTCCAATTCGACAGTTCTGAACTTTACTTTTTAGATGAAAAGCTTAATAGTGAAGTAGAAAAGCTGGCAGGTTATGTGGGAAGGGTTCAAAAAAATGTAGGAATTATTAAATATACACTTGAAGAACAGCAAAAACAGTACAGAGAACAGCAAAAATTACTGCAAGAACTGGTTAAGAAGAGCCAGGAACAAAAAAAATATTCCGATGCAGTTTATGAACAGAAAATCCTTGCCAGGCTTGGTACTCCGTTTGAAAGCTATGAATCCAAAAATGTGCAAATCAAGCTTTTTAAGATACATGAAAACGATTATAGGGGTTACATAGCAAAGGTGAAATTGTATAACCCTGATGTAATTGACGTGGTACTTGCCAAGGGAGAGCTTGGAGAAAGTGAAACCACTCTGGAAGCAGTCAAAAGAGAACTTGCCATATTTGGGGTAAATGCTGGTGGCTTTTACAGAACTTCCATTAACGGGGAAGTACAGCTTTTACCAATAGGCAATACAATGATTGACGGAAAATTTGTGACCGGTTTTACGCCATCTCAAGATGATTTGTTCTTTTCTGGCTTTACAAGGGACGGGAAATTGATAGGTGATAAATATTATGAAAAGGAACAGCTATTAAGTGAAAATCCCTGGGAAGGAGTAACCTTTGTTCCCATACTCTTAAAAAACGGACAACCACAACCTATTCCCGAGAAATGGCAGCATCAAAAACATCCTCGCACAGTTCTTGGGCAGTATGCCAACGGAGATTTAATTTTTATTGTTATCGACGGTAGGCAAGCAGGTTGGAGTAATGGCATTACATTGGAAGAAATGCAAATTAAACTTCTGGAATTGGGGGTAGTGGATGCTTATAACCTTGATGGAGGGGGATCAAGCACCTTTGTATATGGCGGGAAAATTTTAAATCGCCCGTCTGATGGGCATCCTCGACCGGTAGCAACTAATATAGTAATTTATCCCTAAATATATCATCTTTTTGTTTTTGAAGGCAGGAATATAGCAAGTTTTTGTCTAACCATAAGAAATATCTTCAAAACCTTTTAAAATGTTAGGATGATTAGATGAAACGAATCCTTGCTATTTTTTTGCTGTTCCTGTTATTATTTCCCCTTGCCACAGTAGCTGAAGATACTGCTCCGGCTTCACAAAAAGAAAATGCGACTGAAAATCAACACGAGGATAACAAAGATGACAAAGATAAAAAAGACGAAAATGGAAAAAACGCCATTTTGGAAGACCAGTTGCAAATCAACTGGCAGCAAATGAATGAGATGCAAATAGCGCTTGTAATGATTAACCGGCAAATTGACTACCTGATGGGGCAGATCAGAGATAATGATGATAGGGTCATAGAGGTAGTGAACGATTATGAAAAAAGAATAGATAAAGAGAGAGAAAGAATGCAGGAAAACATTGCACAATTAAACCAGAAACTGGCTGAAAAAGAACAAGAACTTGAGGAAGCCAGAAATGAAATCGTTAGCTTACATAAAAAAATGGCCATCTTTAATTCCGAGAACAGTGTATATTTGACAACATTGCTGGGGTTTTTGGCAGGTATAATAGTGGGAATTATTGTAAGTTCGTTTCTTTCATTTTTAAACAGAAAAAAGCAAAGTGTTTAAATCCATTTGGGACCTTTGTAAAAAGGTCCATTATTTTGTCTAAAAAGTAAGGTGATATCATTGGATAAAGAAAAAAAAGGAACCCTCTTTGCGGTCATATCCGCCAGCACCTTTGGAACAGAAGCAATAATTGTGAAATTGTTATATGCTTGCGGAGTCAATACAATAACCCTTTTGATATTTCGCTATATTTTTGCCGTATTGTTCATTTGGTTCTTTGTTGTAATAAAAAAAATAAATGTACTGCAATCCAGGCAACTACTTAAAAAGCTGCTCTTTTTGGGTCTGTTTCTTGTGCCGCTTCCTACAACATTTCTAATGTATTCATTTAATTATATTGCGGCGCCGGTGGGGATTATCTGTTTATACTTCTACCCTGTTTTTGTAACAATTTGGAGTGCCCTAATATTTAAAGAAAAAATTACAGCTAAAAAGGCTATTTCCCTTCTGCTGGCGCTGTGTGGGCTTGTTTTAGTTATCGGAATTCCCGCAGGTACATTAAATGCATTGGGAATATTTTTTGCCTTATTGGCAGCCTTAACTAACTCTGTTGTGGTTATCATAAACAGTAGAATAGTTAGAAATATAGACCCGATATTGGCTAATGCTTATTATATGACAGCAAGTGTTATCACCTTTACACTGGCGGGCCTTTTTATGGGGCAACTAGATGTTGGTCTGGGGGCTGTAGAGGTGCTTTATCTCTTAGTTTTAGCTCTCCTGAGTACAGTAATTCCTCATTTCACATTTTTGCTGGCATTAAAATATACTGATGCTTCCAGGGTAAGTATAACAAGTATGCTGGAGCCTGTAGTGACTGCAATACTTGCGGCATTTATATTACAAGAAATACTAACAGGTCTTCAGGTAGTGGGAGGTATGCTAGTTTTAGCGGGAATTTGGTTATTACAAAAAAAGAAAATTACGCATAAGGACGATTGTTATAAAGCGGACAACTCTATTAAACCCGCCAGTGAATAATGCAGGGTAAAAAATAAAATTTAATCGCCTTTTTTGAATGGGTTGGTATTTCTGTTAAAATTGGATATAAAGGGGCGGTAATGATGGGACTTAAGGAGCGATTTCGCGGTGCACTTTTAGGAACATTTATTGGGGATGCTCTTGGAATGCCTGTTGAAGGAATGGATTATAAAAGTATAGAAGAAAAATTCGGGCAAGTGCGTGAAATGTTGAATGGCAGGCTACAGAAGGGATCTTATACTGATGATACGCAAATGATGATAGGTGTTGCGGAGTCTTTGCATAAAAATAGTGGTTTTTGCGGCGAGGATATGTCAAACTGTTTTGCCGAAAATTTTTCTGCTGAAAGAGGATATGGTAGAAGCACAGCTACAATTATTGAAGAAATTAAAAAAGGTGCCAAGTGGAATGAGGTAGGGGAAATTGTTTTTAAAGGAGGCTCTTTGGGTAATGGAGCCGCCATGAGGTCTGCTCCCATTGGCCTTTATTATTATGATAATTTAGATGAGTTAATTACGGTTGGGAAAGAGGCGGCACAGATAACCCACGCCCATCGGCTGGGATATGAAGGTGCAATCTTAATATCCCTGGGGGTTGCATTTGCCTTAAGATACAGGTCACTAGATGAATTTTCCGCTAAAGAAAGATTTATTAGATCCATACAGAAAGCATATCCTTTCAGTAAGGAATATCTAAATGCCTTTGACAAAATTCTTCAGCTGCTCAGAAGACGAAAGCTTTCCAGGAACGAAGTAATATCTAACCTGGGGGTTTCTGTGAAAGCTCACGAATCAGTTCCCGTATCATTATATGCTTTCTTAAGGAATACAAATAGTTTTGAAGAGGCAGTTGTGTACGCTGTAAACCTGGGTGGAGATACGGATACTATAGGTGCCATGACGGGAAGTTTAGCAGGTGCATACCATGGTTGTCGCATGATACCGGAAAGATGGCTCAATGATCTTGAAGATGGCGAAAAGGGCAAGAACTATGTAATTCAACTAGCCGATCTGTTATACGAAAAAATAGAAATTTGAGGAGTGATAAGAATGAAGGCGGAAATTATTTCAGTGGGGACAGAGTTGCTTCTAGGTCAAATTAGCAATACAAATGCCCAGTATTTAGGTGAAAAACTTGGTGAGCTGGGAAGCGATCTTTACTTTATTACATGTGTTGGTGATAATTTCAATCGCCTAAAGGAAACTTTAAAAATTGCCCACGAAAGGTCAGATATAATTATCATAACCGGAGGCCTTGGGCCAACAATGGATGATATTACTAAAGAAGCTGTTTGCGAGTTTTTAGGGCTTTCCCTGGAGTTACATTCCGAGGTTTTAAGGGAAATAAAATGTTTTTTTCATAGCATGGGTCGTGAGATGAAACATAACAATCGCAAGCAGGCATTATTTCCACCAGAAGCAAAAATTTTACCCAATGAGCTTGGAACTGCTCCAGGCTGCATTATTGAAAAGAAAGATAAAATATATATTCTGTTACCAGGCCCTCCGCGTGAGATGAAGTGTATGTTTGAGAAATATGTTTATCCGTATCTCTCAGATAAAAATAATGAAATAATAGTTTCCAAGATACTTAAACTGTTTGGTGTAGGTGAAAGCACAGCAGAGGATCTGGTTAAAGATATTTTGAAACAACAAACCAATCCTACTATTGCTCCTTTGGCCAAGGAATCGGAAGTAACCTTTCGAATTACTGCAAAATCTGCCACTCGAGAGAAAGCTTTACAACTCATTGAGCAGGTTGAAGAGAAGCTCAGAAGCCGCCTGGGAAGATATATTTATGGAACTAATAATGATACTTTGGAAAGTGTATTGGCTCAAACCCTGCAAGAAAAAGGAATTACAGTAGCTACTGCAGAATCATGTACAGGAGGGCTCATTGCTTCTAAGTTAACAGAAATACCCGGTATTTCCTCCGTTTTTCATAAGGGATTTGTAACTTATTCAGATGAAGCTAAGATACAGATGCTGGGTGTTTCAAAAAAAATACTTGAAAAATATACTGCTGTTAGTCCTCAGGCGGCAGAGGCCATGGCTTTGGGCGCTTTAAAAGCTGCTGGTGCAGATCTTGCAGTCTCATCTACGGGATATGCCGGTCCATCAGGGGAGCAAGTTGGCGTAATATATGTTGGGGTTACAGATGGTGTGACAACCAGGGTTAAGAAGTTGAAGCTTGCAGGTGATAGAAAAAGGATAAAAACTATAGCTGCCAAACATGCATTAAATGAATTGCGCTTATTTCTGGAAGAGAACTAAAACTAAAATGCAAAGGTGGTATATAAATAAAATGGAGCTTATTAGTACTTTAAAAATTGGAGGTTATGCTCTATGAATAAGGCTAAAATATTTGCATGCCGGACGATGGAAGATGAAGTACAGGCTATATTACCCGAAAATTTAGATTTTGAATTTTTGGAGTACGCGCTGCACAGGACACCGGATAAGTTAAGGAGCGAGCTGCAAGAAAGGGTTGATGGGGCAGATCAATATGATACGCTGCTTTTTGGGTACGGCTTGTGTTCCAACGGGGTAGCAGGGTTGCGCTCCCAAAAGCATACGCTGGTAGTTCCTAAGGTTCATGATTGTATCAGTCTGCTTTTAGGCTCAAAACGGCTATATGATAAGGAATTTCATGACTTCCCGGCTACCTATTATCTTAGCAGGGGCTGGATTAAACAAAAAGCGGAGCCCCTGGCTAGTTTTAAGGAGTATTGTGAACGGTTTGGTGAGGAAACAGCACGCTGGCTTATAGAACAGGAATATGGTAATTACCAGAGGGTTGTCTTTGTGCATACCCTTTATGATTCAGAAGAGCAGGAGTATCTAAAATACAGCCGTGAAGTAGCCCAGTTTTTAGATGTTGAGTTTGAGGTAAGGGAAGGTTCCCTGCGTCTTTTTGAAAAGCTTGTACAGGGGGACTGGGACAATGAATTTGTAGTTAACCCACCCGGCCAGATTATAATCCAACATGCTTTCTTGTAAAACCCAGCTAAATATTAAGTATAATGAGCAAAATTATTAATAAAATGTAAATAAATTCATTTATTACATTTAAGGAGTCAATTACGGATGGGTGAATTACGGCTAAATTTGTCATGGCTTGTTCTTATTCTGGCGACAGGTATTTTAAGTATTATCTACCTGTATTTCACGCTTTTTCCCGGCGAAATAACGGTCGATGCGCTACAATATTTTTCTAAAGAAAAAATTATGCAGGGAATGCAATATACTAGGTCCGTACGACTACTTTTTATTTCAGCATTTATTGTAAAAGTTGTATTTTTGACATGGGTGCTATTAAGCGGTCGTGCCGTTAACCTTACTCATTATGCAATGAAGCTTGCCGGAAACCGTTATTACCTTGGGATAATTATTTTTTTCATAATATTCTGGTTGATTCTCCAGCTCATAACCTTCCCCTTTAAATTTTATGGAAATTTTATTCTACAACACCAGTGGGGATTTTCTACTCAATCTTTAGCTTCCTGGTGGCTGGATTACTTTAAAAGTGCAGGATTGGGGTTTATTCTTACTTTTTTTGGGGTTTTAGTTTTATTTTTCCTGATGAATGGTTGGCCGAGAATATGGTGGCTGCTGGTAAGTATACTTTTATCACTTTGGCTGGTAATGCAGACATTTTTATGGCCCGTAATAATTGCTCCGCTTTTCGACAAATTTGAACCTGTAACTAACCCGGAAATTATTGAGATGGTTGATAAGCTTTCTAAAAAAGCAGATCTCCCCATAGAAGAAGTGCTGGTGATGGATGCATCAAGGCGAACTAGGGCAGCAAATGCCTATTTTGCAGGCCTCGGGAGGTCAAAAAGGATAGTACTTTACGACAACATGTTAAAAGAATATGATCTTGAAGAGATAGAGGCTGTACTAGCCCATGAAATGGCTCACTGGAAAAAAGGACATATTATTAAAGGTATTCTGATGGGAATAGTTGGATTGTTTGCGGCCTGGGGACTGTTCTATTTAATGCTGCACTTATCCTTCTCGCGGTATCTGTTTAGTATGAAGTATCCGCCGGTGGTATGGGCGCTTGTAATTTACTTTTTTCTATTAATTTCATTCATCACCATGCCGGTACAAAATTCAATTTCTAGAGCCATGGAAAAAGAGGCTGATACAGTGGCTGTGGAATTGACGGAAAATAAAGAAGCGGCAATAAAATTACAAAAACACCTTGCAGTAAACAATCTGTCTGATGTTTCACCGCCACCATTTATTGAGTGGTTTGCATATTCTCATCCTTCAACTTTAAACAGGATAAATTTAATTGAGAAAATGGATAATTGAGCACTGGAATATCTAAGCCTGTATCCCAAAAACTAAAGGGGATACAGGCTTAGATATTATACATAGTATCTGTTACTTCCCCGCTGATATCCTTCACTGATTGCAAGCCTATCAAACTCCATGGTAGCCAGGTCTTCGCAGAATAAATCTGTTTCGCTGCATTCTCTTTCATCTACGGTTTTCAGGTAACTTTTGCATTCATCACACAGATAGAGCCTATACTGTTTATAATCTTCCGATCTTATGAAAGATATCTTAGCTGAATCTTTGCTTTCGCAAAATGGACAGCCAATTCTTGAATAACGCCATTCCGTTTCGCAGCAGCTACAATATAATTTTCTAACTCCCTTATCTTTAGTCAATCGTGCCATAACCGGACTGCTGCCGCAAATCGGGCAGTAGCCTTTAGTCCATTTGTTTAGATCTAGCTTCGCGAGAACTTCCGAAGCAAAAATTTGCAGAAAAGGTCTACTTGAGTTTAGTGTTAAAAATTCCAGCAAGTCCTTTGAGATTTCTAATTTTTGGGCCCATTTTTTTATATCATTTCGTGAATTTTTTATTGCTGCATTTGCCAGTGATTGGATGTCTTTTTCATTTGATTTTTCAATTTTTGAAATGATATCTTTGGAAGGGACATTTGGACCAGGTTGCCATTTTTGGCATGCCCGGGCCACATCTAACAAAATTTCATGAAATAATTCTGCTTCAACTATTGGTTGTAGCTCCGCTAAAATGGGGGTGCCTTCTAACCATTTATTTTTAACTTCACTGGAAATATCAACACTTGGACTGACAAAATTCAGTTTATCCTTAATTTCCAGGAGCTCAAGGTGAAAATTTGCCAGATTACTTACATTACTATCTTTTACGGGTACCTGCATTTATAAAGCCCCCTAGCATTTAAGCAGTTTGGTATTTTTTATCATATTCCAAAATATTGAAGTTTTCAACAATAAAGAGGTAAAGCAAAATTCCGCCCGCAATTAGCCCCGCACTTACAGCCCACTCAGTCCAGGCAGGGAAATATCCGGAACCCAGAGCTTTATACATACCGGTAAATACTACATTCATCCTGTTAAGCACAACACCGGCTGTAGTAAAGACTCCAAAGGTTATCAATCCCTTTTTGGTTGCGCTCAATGGACTGAAACAAATGATAATTGGTATTATTACACCAATAATCATTTCAAATAAAAACATGTTGGATTCTAGGCTGCCTTCAAAAATATAGCCGAAGGCACCTAAGCGTATCAGGTCGATTATTTTAATGGCAAGATATGCTATCATTACGTAGCCTGAAATTCGAATGAAACTGCGTAAGATTTGCTTATCTATATGATGGTTGAACGCTCTTCCTGATAAGGAAGATTCAATTGTAATCATGGCCGGGCCAACGAAGAAGGAAGACATCAGGAAAAGCCAGGGAAGTAACGGTGTCCACCAGAGCGGGTGGAGCCTTCCGACCTGTAATAAATACAGCCCGCCAAGTGATGCTTGATGCCCGAAAGGTAATAGTGTGCCTAAAATCAGTAGCACAGGCATTATTTTTACAATGGGCTTGTGCAAAAATGTCAGTACCCTTTCGGTGAGGATTTCACTAAATTCCATGATCTGCACAAGGGTATATAATGAGATGCACATAAAAACTTCAAATAAAGTTGAATGGTATCCCCAACTTACAAAGGGAACCCAGAAGTTATACCAGCGACCAATTTCTAAGAAGAGTGCTGCTACAACAAGTAGATAGCCGATTAAAGAGGTAAGTGCTGCACTGCGACTAAGGGGTTTAAACTTTTCAACGTGTAAAATGTGAATTATTAAGCTTGCACTGTAACCGCCTCCGGCAAGCGCTACCCCAGTTAGCACATCTAAACCGATCCATAACCCCCAGGGCCAGTTATCATTTAAATTTGAAACAGTTGATAATCCGGTGGCTAAACGATAGACTGCTATAACTGCTGCAAGTGCAGCAAGTAGCATTAATATTATTCTTAACGGGGTTATTTTAAAACTCCACTTTTGAGCTGCCATGACCAACCCTCCTAATTTTATTAAAGTTTTAACCTTTTCGAACACTCATTTTAAGCATTGATATCGTGATTCTTATCTTTTTCCTTGGCAATTTCATTTCTACGTTTTGTATAGAAGTGCAGCGCACTGAGGAGTGCACCTCCACCGATGAATACTGCCGGAGACCACTTGAGATAATCGTGACTGTAAGTAGATAAAGGTATATTTGGTACATTTGTACGGAAATCAAATGTCTCAAAGGGAACATCGGCAATATACAGCCAGCTGGTTCCACCGGCTTCTTTTTCGCCATAGACATGTTTAATATATTTAGAGTATTTGTTTATGCGCTTCCATGCTTCTTTGAGTAATTCATCACGTTCTCCGAATTTTAAGCATCCTGTAGGACATGCGTTTACACACGCGGGCTCCATGCCATGACCTATACGGTCATGGGTGCCTTCCCTGTCAAAACAAAACTGACATTTAACAATTTGCGGGAAAACGCTTTCCCAATCATATTTTGGTATTGAGAATGGACAGGCCAGCATACAGTAACGGCAGCCAACACATAAATCAGGGTTATATACAACCGGTCCTTCAGGTGTTTTCTGGATTGCTTTGGCAAAACAAGCACTGGCACATGCCGGCTCTAAGCAATGAAGACACTGTCTTTTAGCAAATCGCAGTGTTTCCTGTCCGTTTTTTTCCGTTGTGCGGTGCAATACGGTAGTATAGGTATAACCGTCTGTCTCGGCCGGGTAACTCAAGGTGTTATCAAATTGAGGTTTTATAGCAGGAAGATCGTTCCACTGCTTACAAGATGTTTGGCAACTTTTACAGCCTATACACTTTGTTAAATCAACCAGTACAGCTTTAGACACTTTTCACACCTCCTAAGCCTTCCTGATATTGCATAGAAATGCCTTATACTCAGGTATACTTGTATTACCATCTCCAACTGCAGGAGTAATATCATTGGCAGTGGCTCCTGTACTCATTCCTTGATATCCCCAGTGCCAAGGGAGTCCAATAACTTCTATTTTTTTGCCGTTAACCGTTAGAGGTTTAACAACCGGGGACACTGATGCCAGGCATTTGATTTTACCACGGATAGTTTCAACCCAAACTTCATCTCCGGGTTTAATACCTTTTTCCCTGGCTAAATTTTCAGATAATGAGACGTACATCCAGGGACATACTTCCACCAGAGATGGCGTGTTACGGGTAACCGCTCCACTTTGATAATGTTCGAGCTGGCGGTGTGTAGTTGCTACATATGGGAATCTTGAATCGCCTAGCTCTGCTATTTTTGCCCAATCCCCCTTGAACACGCTGGCACAAGGGGTATTTTGCTGTTTAGAGATGATATTGCTAACCGGACTCTCCATAGGCTCATAATGCTCAGGGAAAGGACCGTCAGCAAGTCCATTCGCGAATAACCTGCCATTGCCGTTAGGAAGCATGATAAAAGGTGCCTGTGCAGATTTTTCCGGTGCTATTTTAGAATTATAATCGGGGACGTCGTTGGCAATCCACTTGGTGCCGTTCCATTTAAATAATGCACGTTTCGGGTCCCAGGGATTACCTTGCGGGTCTGTTGCACAACGGTTATAAAGAATACGGCGATTTAAAGGCCAGCTAAATGACCATTTTAAGAATGTGCCAAGGCCGCTGTCTTCTCTACTCCGTCGTTTACATTTAGCAACTTTAAAATCCTTATCCATTGCCCAGTAGCCGGTATAAATCCACATACCACAGACGGTGGAACCGTCATCAGCCAGTTTGCCAAAACTATCTAGCGGCTTATTTTCGCCAACTGCATAACCGTTAATTTCCAGGGCGATCTTTGCGATATCAGGCTCGTCGTGACCTGGCTTATCATAGTCCCAGTGCATATTTAAAATTGGCTCAGGAAACTTACCGCCATTTTGGTATTCTTTGCGGATTGCTTTAAATAACTTATCAGCTATCCAGGTATCAGTTTTAGCCTCGCCTGGAGGATCTACTGCTTTGTAACGATATTGAATCCAGCGACCGCTGTTAGTTACACTACCTTCTTTTTCAAATGAAAATGCAGCGGGCAATAGGAAGCATTCCGTTTTAATATTTTTCGGGTCGGCACCAGGGCCATGCCAGAATGCCGCTGTTTCAGTTTCAAATAAGTCTACAACAACAAGCCAATCTAATTGTTCCATGGCCTTGCGTTCAAATTGGGCGCCCGGACCTCCCACTGCAGGGTTTTGTCCCCAAGCAATTAAACCTTTAACATTGCCGTCGAGCATTTCCTGGAAAATTCCCATATGGCTGCGGTTTTTACCATCAACCTTTGGCAGCCAATCAAAGCAAAAGTCATTTTCTTTTGTGGCTTTCTCACCATAAAATGCTTTTAATAAACTAATTAAAAATTTAGGCTTGTTTTTCCAATAGCCGGAAGGAGGTGTTTCTTTTTCAATGTAGTCCTGTAAGCAGGTGTGTTTAGTAGCATTAGGTACACCAAGATAGCCCGGTAATAAGTGGCTTAACATGGCTAGATCAGTTGAACCCTGCACGTTTGATTCACCACGTTGAGCGTTAACACCGCCTCCGGCTTTGCCAATGTTGCCAAGTAACAACTGTAACATTGCAATTGCGCGAACATTTTGAGTACCGTAAGTGTGCTGAGTGATACCCATTGCATAAATGATATTTCCGGACTTTTCGGGTGCCCCTGTTGAAGCAAATGTTTCACAAACATTGCGGTAGATATCTTTTGGAACACCGGTTATTTTTGAAACTGTTTCAATGTCGTAACGGCTGACATGCTTTTTCAATAATTGAAACACACAGTTGGGATGTTCCAGGGTGAAATCTTTTTTGATGGTTTCTCCATCCTTTTGATATTGCCAGGTATTTTTATCATATGAGAATTTACCGTTCTTTTCACCGGCACCGGAAAACAGTCCGTCTTGAAACCCGTAATTAGGATTAACCAAATAACTTGCATTGGTATAGTTTGCTATATATTCCTTATGATAAAGATTGTTTTGAATTGCATAGTTCATAATACCCAGTAAGAAAGGAATATCAGTACCAGGACGATGACGTGCAAAAATATCCGCATGTGCTGCAGTTTTAGTTAGACGTGGATCAGCTACGATTAATTTAGCTCCTCTTAATTCTTTTGCTCTTTGTATCCATTTCATAGCCATGGGGTGTGTCTCTGCAGCATTTGAGCCTATAACTAAAAAAACATCAGTATTTTTATAATCATTGAAGTGATTAGTCATTGCGCCACGCCCGAATGAGTTGGCCAGACCGGCCACTGTGGAAGAGTGTCAAAGGCGGGCATGATGCTCCATGTTGACAATACCCAGCGCTCTAAAAAGTTTATGGAGCAGGTAATTTTCTTCATTATCAAGAGATGCGCTGCCAAGTGCATTAATGGCAGTTGTACGGTTAACGGTAACTCCGTTTTTATCTTTTGTTTCAAAGGTGGCATCCCTTGTCTCTTTAATACGTTTAGCAATTTCCCGTAATGTCCAGTCCCAAGACTTTTCTTCCCATTTGGTGCTACCCGGAGCGCGATAGAGAGGCTTGGTAAGACGATTTGGGTTAATTTCCCTTTTGCCGTTTTTGTTGACTATATTATATACATCAGCGATACTGCTATCTTTAGTACAGAGAGTACCTTCATTTACAGGATGGTCGGGGTCACCTTCCGCAAACACAACTTGTTTATCGTTAGAATATAAAATTATCCCACAACCACAACCACAGAAGGCACAAACAGTATATGTTTCCTTAAGTTTTGTTATTTTTGTGGCAAGATTACCATTTACTAAAGATTGTGATTCAGAGGCCAGAGTAGGTGTTTTAAATAGTGTTACACCGGCTGTACCCAGACCTAGACCCTTAAGAAATTCTCGCCTGCTTAATTTTCTCATTATTATGTTTACCCCCCTTTACTTTATGCGGTCTTTAGAAACCCTCAAAAAACCAAATTTTGTTCGGAAAAATGAATATGTCCAACAATACGAAAGCCACAAGATACTTGATACAACTAAAACACCCAAAATCTGTACAAAATAGCGAACTCAAAAATTTTATTTTTGTCTAAAGTCAAGCTCTGGAACCACTGTGAATACCAATTTATAGCTATTGCTGAAATGATGGCATGAATTTTGCGTAAAATTATAATTAGGTATATGCAATCTCACCTCCTTATATGATTAATAGGGTAAGAATGCTGAATTTTTAAAATATAATTTCTCAACTAACATTATATATCATAAAAATTTATAATACATCACTAGCGTTGCAATAATAAAAATTTAATTTGTCAAGTCATCTGTGACCTTGATAATCATAGAAAATTGTAAAAAATCCTACCTATGCAAGAAAAAA
>Ga0182240_100242_pt1 | contig 21656 bp, 15 predicted proteins | sample hydfrates4_PW_90_FD_145594 | JGI IMG/M metagenome (GOLD analysis project Ga0182240, IMG submission 145594) | Subsurface microbial communities from deep shales in Texas, USA - hydraulic fracturing test 4_PW_90 | ecosystem: Environmental > Aquatic > Deep subsurface > Shale gas/oil reservoir >...
TGGATTACCAGTTCCTTATTAACTACCTAAAGGCACGCCAAGTAAAACGAGGTAGTGCATTCTTTGGATCCAACCTTTTCTAAAGGTTGGTTTGTCATCTCTAAAAGGATATCCCATTCTAACAATCATATCCCTGCATAATTCTCTTTTTAATTATTTACAAGAAAATCAAACAACCATGGTTTTTAAGATAAGTTTTTATGATGGTTGGTTCCACTATTTTAAATATGTTAATTTAATTGGGGGATTATTTTGAAGCTCCGTCTTATTGAATGTTATATTCCAAAACACATTTTTGCAGGTCTTGATGGTATTGTCAAAGACGATCAGTTGGATATTATTTGGACGCATGTGGAAGAAGAAGCCAACTATACCCTTATAAGAATACTCACAACACTAAAAAGTACTGAAAAAATAGTGGATAAACTAAACAATCAATATGGTGGCTCCAAATTTAGAATAATCGTATTTCAACCTACAACTACCGTACCTGAAGTAATTGAAGAACCTACTGAAAAAAATGGTAACATACCGGAAAGACTCTCTCGTCAAGAAATATATGGAAAAATGTATGAAACAACAAACATTTCAAAAGAGTATTTTTTAATGATAGTATTATCTGCAATTGTGGCATCTATTGGTATATGGAAAAATGATGTTGCAGTGATTATAGGATCTATGATAATCGCCCCACTTTTATCCCCTAACATAGCATTATCTTATTCCATAACTGTAGCAGATAGTAATCTTGCAAAAAAATCAATAAAAAACCTTTTGTTAGGAACGGGAATCGTTTTAATATTATCCATAGTTCTAGGGCACTTTTTACCCATAACTCCTGCAAATCCACAAATTTCTTCGAGGATGAACTTAGATATAGAGCAGGTCATAATCGCTCTGGCGGCAGGTATAGTTGGGGCCATATCCACAATATCTGGAATTTCTTCTGCAGTAGTAGGAGTTATGATAGCAATAGCTTTACTGCCTCCCTTGGTAGCTTTTGGGCTCTCCGTTGGGGCAGGCTATTATATTGAATCAATTCCAATACTGCTATTGTTTATTGCAAATATAATATCTATAAACCTTTCATCAGTTTTACTTTTCTTTTTGTATGGCATATCACCATATAAGTGGTGGGAAAGAGAAAAAGCTAGAAAACTGACAATTATTGCAATATCCGTATGGATGAGCCTTTTAATTATGCTTATTATGTTAATCACTGTTTTTAGATAAAACATTTAACTTTTATTGTTAATTTAATTTTGACAATGAAAAAAAGATAATTACTAGGCTTTGATTTAAATGAATTCTTAAAATTTCGAAAAATTAAGTTTTCTATATATCCAATGAAATGATAAATGTTGAATAAAGATTATCAAGAGTTTGATAACCACCAATCAAAAAATAATATATGAGCTCACAATATTATATGTGTAATAAAGGAATGAACTAAAGAGAAATAATTGTAAAATGTTATTCAGTCTTTATATTTTTACCTTCTTCGTAATCGCTGTCAACATATAATTCTATACATCCAGTACCTAATGATATTGGTTTTCCAACGATTATGTTTTCTACAACTCCTTTTAATTCGTCGTTGTATCCTCTCATTGACGCAGCGTACAGGTGTTTAACTGTTTCCTCGAATGCAGCTCTTGCAAGAACAGAAGCTTTTCCACCACTGATACCATGCCTACCTATTGGTTTTACTTCACCGTCTGCTGTCATAAGGTCTGCAACCAACATCAAATGTCTTATATCCACAGTAAGCCCCTGGTTACTCAGTGTTGCATTCATTTCATTTATAATAGCGTTTCTTGCAGCTTCAATTCCAAGTACTTCCTGAATCTCTATAATATTGTTTGTAATGGTTCTAGTCTTATCAACGCCTTCAATAGTGAAAACCTCTTTTAAGTTTGAACCTTCACTGTAGAGTACATATTCATCTACTTCTTTTCTTATAATAACCCTTGATATATTTGGAACTCCCGTTAGGTGAATTGATCTAATCTTTGGGAGTCTTTTTCTAAGGGCCTTTAATGAAGGGATTTTTATTTTTAATTGAAGTGTGTAACCATCAACCTCGATTTTCAACTTCATTTTCTTTTTGATGGATTCTACAACATGATCAACTGTTATTCCTCTTTTTGCCAGTTCGTCCTTATCCAAAATAATAGTTATACATTCATCAACTAAGTTAACACTTATGTCATCTGAAACTGATTCTACGGTGGTACTTTCTATGTTCCTTGCTATTTCTTCAGCCTTTTCTCTATCGTATTTGTATTCATCCTCTAAGAATATGGTCATTGTAGGTGTGGATGGTTCTTTTCTTGCATCCACGATTTCAATCATCCTTGGAAGACCCAATGTAACGTTCAATTCTGCAACCCCTGCATAGTGGAAGGTTCTCATCGTATTGTGCGTTAGTATTCCATCATAAGTTGTGAATGTTTCAAGACCTTCTACCGAAATATCATAAACATATTTATTTTCATATATTATTTCTTCAATTGATACAATTTCATCCCAAATTACATCGGAATCTATCGCCTTTTTTAATAGATAATACTCTTTTATCTCGGTAATGTCGATGTTTTTTTCTTTTGCAATTTCTTCCATTTTTGTTATATGTTTTTGAAGAGCTCCTCTTCCAATTTTTTGTTTATTTGTAAATTTCTTTGCATAAACCGATGGGTATCCAACTTTATCAGACAATACATAGAATGCATCCCCTATTGATGGAATCATATCAATTGAATCGTATGTATTTTCATCGTTCAATGATTCAACCAATTCCTTCAATTTTTCTGCCTTTTTAGGAACTGTGAATCCAATTTCATTATAATATGCTTTTGCATATCTATGAGGTATAATTAAACCATACTGCTCTTTCATTGTAGTTTTCACTGAGAATATGCCGAATCTTGACAGCAACAATGCCATATCATCTATTAGCCGTTTTGAAGATGAATATGCTCTTATCATCTTTCTTTCAGGATTTACATTGCCATCTCCATCAAAGTATCCCCTAACTACTCCCTTAACAAATTCCTTTTTAGCACCATATACAAAATCTGCAACTTTCTTTTCCTTTGAATGAGCTCCGAACTTATTCATAAACTCAGCTAAAACTGAGGAGTTTATTCTTATATCATGGCTTTTTGCAAATCCACTATTGTTATCGTATTCATTATAACTTAAATTAAGCTTTTCGGCAAATTTTCTAATCTTCTCCAATACTTCTTCATCTACATTAGAAATTGATACAAAATACTTTGTAGAATGCCCTTCTGCTAAATAAACACCAATGAAATAGCCAAAATCATAATCAAGGTCTATATTATTTATTATCGGCTTCCCGTTTATTTTTGGTGCAATTGTGTTGTTGTTTTCATCTATTGTATATCTTCCACAATCTGCAACATATTCACCAATGCTTATGGCATCTATACAATTTGCAGGTATGTGCTTTACAGTAGGAATTCTATCTCCAACTTTTAAGTCTGAACCTTTTACAGGAACTACTTTATTATTTTCCCTTATTACAAAGGAATGGTATGGTGTTGCTGTAATGCTCCTACCTGATTTTGTTTTTATTTTTATTAACTTTTTAGGATTTTCATGCCTTATACAGCTTATAATTCTTTTCCAATGTATTTTTTCATCTTGGTCTAAACTTGGGACATACAAATCAATAGGCAAATCACAAACTTCTGAGTCATTTATATTTATATATCCATATTTTTCTATACATTCATCAACAAGAGCTCCGATTTTTATAGGTTTTATGAGCTCTCCATCTTTTATTATTATTTCTTCTTCATAAGGTAATGACATCTGGGTACCTGGTTCACCAATTGATTGGGCAGCAATTACTCCTACTGCTTCACCAGGCTCGACAAGTGTTCTTTCGTAAGCAACAATAGTTTCCTTAATAATCTCGTCAATAATATTTTCATCTTCTATGTTTTCGCTTACTATTTTTTTGGCCAACTCTTCCTTTAATGAAGGTGGTAATATGGTGCCATCTAATTTTTTTTCTATTTCCACCATTTTTTCCATTTATTTCACCATCTTAAATTAAATAAAGGGGGATAATTAAAATAAAAGAATAAATTATAGGCATCTCTTAAGGATTTGAGCTACATTATTGTTTTAAATTTAGTTTTCATACTTTGATTTAACTTTTGTAATTATTTTCTCTAAATCTACTCCTTTTCCATGATCTGCCTTTGATGGATCTACTAAATCTTCCCCGTATTCAAACTGGACAATTAATCCTCTTGAATCCCTTACAGTACCGTCATATTCTGCTTTGATATCCTGAAGTGCGTTAACCAGTCTTCTTTGCATGTAACCTGACTGAGCAGTTCTCACAGCCTGGTCGACAAGACCTTCCCTACCTCCCATCGCGTGGAAGAAGTACTCTGTAGGTGAAAGTCCTTTTTTATAGCAGCTCCTAACGAAACCATGTGATTTCGCTGTTAAGCTACCTTTCTCAAAGTGAGGTAATGTTCTTCCTCTGTAACCTCTGAAGATCCTACCTCCCCTAACTGACTGCTGACCGACACAACCTGCCATCATTGTAATGTTTAACAATGAACCTCTTGCACCGGTTCTAGCCATCAGTGCCGCATGGTTGTCTTTACTTAAATATTTCTCTGCAATTTTACCTGCTTCATCCCTTGCCTTACCTAGGATTTGCATGATATATGCTTCCCTAGATTCTTCTAAGCCTCTACCAGGTAATGGTTCCAATGTACCATTTTCATATTGAGCAATGATTTCTTCAACTTCTTCCTCTGCCTTGTCCAGAGCTCTTTGAATTTCTTCAATTGCACTTTCTGGAATATCCTCGTCATCAATACCTGTTGTGAACCCTTTTATCATAAATGCTCTTATGGCCATCTTTGTTGCAGTATCCAAGAATCTCCTTGCAGCTTCTGATCCAAACTCTTTAACAACCATGTTTAGGATGATACCTGCTTCAGAACCGTATCCGTTTTTATCGATAACACCTTTTATCAACTGGCCGTTTTTGATTACAACATAGGCATCATGTTCACATTCTTCAAATTTACATTCGTCACATTTCTTACATATTTTTGCCCTATATTTTAAGCTCAATCCTTCAGGCAAGGTTTTACTGAAGAGTTTTTTTCCACAGTACAAGGGTACTCCATCCTTAACAATATCCGGTTCTCCTAACTCAGCCTTAAGCCCTGCCCCTCTTAGTATGATTGAAGCTTCATCTTTTGTAAAGTAGGAACTTGTTAAGATGTATGCTCCAGAGATGAAGTCGTGAATTGCCCCAATAATAGGTCCTCCGAATCTTGGGGATATGATATGTTTTTCTACAAGCATTAAACTTTCAGCTTCTGCTATGGCTTCTTCTGATTGTGGAACGTGAAGGTTCATCTCGTCCCCATCGAAGTCCGCGTTGTAAGGAGGACATACACATAGGTTGTGTCTAAATGTTCTGTAAGGTAATACCTTAACTTTATGGGCCATAATTGACATTCTGTGAAGTGAAGGCTGCCTGTTGTAAAGTACAATATCTCCATCCATTAGATGTCTTTCAACAATCATTCCTTCTTCGATATTTTCAATCCAATGGTCTCTGTTTTTATCGGTTATTTTTATCTTTAATTCTTCTTCTTTTCCATCTTTCATTCTAATTTTCTTTATAATGTAGTTAATACCTGGAGGTTTATCTGGACTGTTTCTAAGGAGCTCCCTTATTTTCTCCATATTACGCTTTGTAACTTTTTCTGGAACAGTTAGTTCCTTTGCAATCATTTCCGGAACTCCAACTTCGTTAATACTTAAACATGGATCTGGTGAGATAACAGTCCTCGCAGAGAAGTTAACCCTTTTACCTGCTAAGTTATGTCTAAATCTTCCTTCTTTACCTTTCAATCTTTGAGCAAGTGTCCTTAACGGTCTTCCACTTCTGTGTCTTGCAGGCGGTATTCCTGGAGCTTCATTATCAAAGTACGTGTTTACGTGGTATTGTAACAAATCCCAAAGGTCTTCAATAATTAAGTTTGGAGCTCCACCATCAATGTTTTCTTCTAACCTTTGATTAATTCTTATAATATCAACGAGTTTGTGGGTTAAATCGTCTTCACTTCTTTCCCCGCTTTCCAGGGTAATTGAAGGTCTTACTGTAACCGGAGGTACTGGGAGAACGGTTAATACCATCCATTCTGGCCTAGCAACTTCTGGATTTATCCCCAATAGTATGCAATCTTCATTAGGTATTTTTTCAAGGATTTCCCTAACTTCCGAAGCTGTCAGCTGTTTTTGGTGTTTTCCATCAATTTGGTAGTATGTTGTTGGCTTGTCATACTTGATATCATATTTAACTTCACCACAGGATGGACATACGGTACCTTTTGCGGCTTCTTTTAATATCTCATCGCAAAGTGTCCATTTGTCACCGCCTTCTTCTTCCAATTTTTTCATTTTTTCAAGGTATTCCATCCTTTTTAAGTCCCCTATTGCAACCTTACCACAGTGAGGACATACGGCCTTTAAAATTTTGTAAATATCTTTTGCGAACCCTATATGAATAACCGGTTTTGAGAGTTCAATATGACCAAAATGTCCTGGACAGGTTCCAACTCTACCGCCACATGTTTTACAAACCAAACCTGGATCAATAACCCCTAATCTGGTGTCCATCAATCCGCCATCAATGGGGTAGCCGTCATCATCATAAGTGTCTGCAGTTACAATTTTCGCACAGGACATGGTTCTAGTATATTCTGGGGATAGTAAACCAAATATAAGTTCTCCAATTTCTTTTGGAATATCGAATTTATCCATTATTTCACCATCAGGGTTTTTAGATCTTATGACCATGTTTTACTTTCAAAGTATGGGAAATTAAGTAGTTAAGTAATTAAAGTAATTTTAAGTAATTATGCTCTATCCCTTAATTTCAATTTTGGATATATTCCCATACTTTTGAGTTCGTCCAACAGTAATTTGAATGCATAAGCCATTTTAACCGGCGGTATTTTTCTGTTATCTTGGATATCTTCGGTTTCACCACAAAGTGGACAGTGTTTAATTCCCCTCTTGTAGTCGTAAATTGCAATTTCTCCACATTTTATACATACATAGTCTTGGTATGGATCTGATTTATCAAGAAGCCTTTCTTTTAACAAGAGAGCCGCACCGTGACCGACAAGAACATCCCTTTCCATTTCTCCAAATCTAAGACCACCTTCTCTTGCCCTACCTTCAGTTGGCTGTCTTGTAAGAACTTGTATTGGTCCCCTACTTCTTGCATGGATTTTTCCTGCAACCAAGTGGTGTAATTTCTGGTAGTATGCTACTCCGACGAATATTTCGCATTCTAACTTCTTACCAGTTTTTCCATCGTACATTACTTCTTTACCGTGGTGTTTAAATCCATACTTTTCAAGGGTTCTTCTTAAATCCCATTCTTTTTCTCCGCTGAATATGGTTCCATCTACCCTTCTACACTCTAAAGCACCTACTTTACCACCTATCATCTCAAGAACCTGTCCGATAGTCATCCTTGATGGAATTGCGTGCGGGTTAATAATTAAATCTGGGACTATTCCATTTTCTGTGAATGGGAGGTCTTCCTGTGGAACTACAAGACCAATAACCCCTTTCTGACCATGTCTTGAAGCAAATTTATCTCCGAGCTCTGGAATTCTTAAGTCTCTAACTCTAACTTTTGCCAGTCTATTTCCTTCTTTAGTTTCACTTAAAACAACTAAATCGACAATACCTTCTTCACCATGTCTTACGGTAACTGAGGTATCTCTTCTCTGTGATCTAGTTTGTAGTGATATTTCGTGTTCCTCTAAGAACCTTGGCGGGGAGGTTTTACCTATGATAACATCTCCAGAGCTAACTTCAGATTCTAGTTCTATTAAACCATCATCACCTAAATTCCTGTAAGCTTCTTCTGCTCTGTAGCCCCTTATTCCTTTTTCCGGAATTTCAAATCTATCTAACTGTCCGCCAGGGTATCTCTTTTCAAAGCTTTCATAACTTCTGAAGAAAGTGCTCCTTCCCAAACCTCTTTCAATGGCAGCTTTGTTTATGATAAAGGCATCCTCCATGTTGTATCCTTCGTAACTCATAACAGCTACAACGAAGTTTTGCCCTGCAGGTCTTTTATCGAATCCTAAAATTTCCTGGTGTTTAGTCCTAACTATTGGAACTTGAGGGTAGTGAAGAAGGTGACCTCTCGTATCCATTCTCCATTTTATATTGGACATTGGAATACCCAATGACTGTTTACCCATCGCCGCAGCCATTGTAATCCTTGGAGCAGAGTTGTGTTCTGGATAAGGAGCTACCCCTGCACCGATACCTAAAATAGCCAGTGGGTCTATCTCCAGGTGGGTATGTTCTTCAGTTAATTCTTTCTCATAAACAGCAATGTATGCGTTTTCTTCTTCTTCGGCGTCTAAATATTCAATAATTCCCTTACTTACTAAATCTGAGAATGTAATTTCTCCGTTTTTTAGTTGTTCAATGATTTCTTCTGTTAATTTAGATTTACCGTTTTCAACTACAATGAGGGGCCTAACAGCCCTACCGCCATCAGTAGATATATGAATATCGTTACTCTCTTCGTTAAATGAGATTGAAGTAAATGGGGATAACTCCCCCTTTCTCCTCTTTTCTCTTAAAAATTTAACAACCTGTTCTGGATTATCAGTTGTATCTACAAGTTTTCCGTTAACATAAATATTTGCATTTTTTTCCAAGGTTTTCACCTTTTTAATACCTAAGTTATCCTATAAATTAAAATAATAAGTTATTGGATATATTATTGAAGTTTTAATTCATTTAATAGCTCTAAAACTTTGCTATCGTCTTCATCAGTTGTAACTTTACACATTAAAGCAAGGTTTTTAACGAGCCCACAGTTTGGACCTTCTGGTGTTTCTAATGGACAAATTTTACCCCACTGTGTAGCGTGCAAGTCCCTTGCCTCGAAATGTGGTTGTGATCTTGATAATGGGGAGACCACCCTTCTTAACTGTGAAACTGTTGCTAAGTAACTGGTTCTATCCAACAACTGGCTTACCCCAGTTCTACCGCCGACCCAGTTACCTGTGGCCATTGCATGTCTCATTCTTTCTGTTAAAGCATCACTTCTAACTGCAGCTTGAATGGAAGGTTCTTTGTTTCTTATTGCCTGTCTTTCAAGCTGGTATTTTATGTCCTTTACCAACTGGTTAAATGAATGCCTAAATAAATCTTCCATTAGGTCTCCAGCCAATTTTAATCTTTTGTTTCCATAGTGGTCCTTGTCGTCTTCAACCCTGAGGCCTAAATATAATTGAATAGCGTTTTTGGCCATTCTTCCTAAATATTTACATTTTTTAGGTAGGTCTTTTATATCTACACCCATGTGCGGCAATAGGTAGTTGCATAGGATTGTTTCAGCTCTCTTTAACTTGTACTCTTTTGGCTGTCCTGGTGCCACCCTTTTACCAATATATTCGAGAGCGTCTTCTGTTGTAAATATATTATGCTCTTCTCTGGCTTCCTGAAGATTTGCAATAAGTTGCATTACTACTGAAGGTTCGTCTGAGATCATTTCAATAATCTGTCTATCACTTTCTGCTCCAAGAGCTCTCATTAAAATTACCAACGGTATGCTGCCAGACATTCCTGGGAATGAAACATTTAAAAGACCGTCGGAGCTTCTTTCTACGGTACAAAGGGCTCTGAAACCATGCCTTGTTGAGAACACCTTTGCAATATCAATAATCTTCCCGTTTTTCTCTACTTTTTCACATAATATTCTGTTTGGGATTAAATCCTCCTGAGCTACAACTGCTTTTTCGGACCCATTTACTATAAAGTAACCAAGTGGATCTTCAGGATCTTCCCCGTATGCTATTAGTTCTTCTTTAGTCTTTCCATGGAGGTGACAGATTTTTGAACCAAGCATAACTGGAAGTTCCCCAATGTACACTTCAACGGTTTCTCCATAGGTCTCTTCTTCATCTTTTCCCATAATAGGTGTGATTTCTAAAAATATTGGGGCAGAGTATGATAAATTTCTAATTCTCGCTTCCATAGGTGTTATCTCTTTTACAGAACCATCCGCTTCTTTATTTACTGGTTTTTCTACTCTAACCTTTCCAAATACTATATCGTATCTACCCTGTATTTCAGTTTCTATAGAGTGAACTTCATCAATTATTTTTTGAATCTTGTGCTCTACAAAGTCGTTATAGGAATCTATATGGTGTTTAACCAAAGTGTTTTCCTTAAAAAATGAATCAACAATCGTACGGGATTCCATGATCTCCCCCTTAGCTTTTAAATGATAAAATAATATATGTTCATGGCATTAACAACTTTATAAAAAATTTAATAATAAACTGAATAATATTAAAGTTAGATGGTCTTTTTAACAACCAACCTATAGGAGGTAGTTTCTCCTGCGGTAGGGCTTTTTCTTGTTATTTTGACAACATCCCCAATTTCAGCTCCAATTTCAAGAATAACCGGATCGGTATCTAAGATTTTAGGTAACTGCTGTATCTTTATACCATATTTTTCGAGTAACAAAGGAACTTCTTCTTTGGGTATTATCTCATGTTTCGGAACCATTTCATGTGATGATACCTTCACAATAAGGCCTCCTTGCGTTTAAAATAGGATATTTTATAAAATACTCATAATATATCATTATATTAATTCGATGTATCAAATAAGATGGCATATAATAGTATTTATCTTTTTCTATTGCACTAAGGTTGCTAGTTTTACGAAACTATTATGCATTAATATCTAAATAGAATCGAAATCTATATATATTATATTTAAAAAATTAAACTCTACAATGCAATATTGTGTAATAGTATATAAGTATTAGGTGATTATTATGAAAACTATTCAAGAAATTAATGAAAAAATAAGGAGTGGCGATGCAGTAGTAGTAACTGCCGAAGAGATGATTGAGATTGTGGAAGATTTAGGTCCAAAGGATGCAGCAGAGAAAGTAGATGTTGTTACAACTGGAACATTCGGGGCAATGTGCTCAAGTGGGGTCTTCCTAAACTTTGGTCATGCTGATCCACCAATAAAAATGATAAAGACTTATTTAAACGGTGTTGAATCCTACTCTGGATTGGCGGCTGTAGATACCTACCTCGGTGCAACTCAACCAAACACCGATGATGATATAGGTATCGATTATGGGGGAGCTCATGTAATAGAAGATTTAGTGGCAGGAAAAGAAATAGAGTTGGTAGCTGAAGGTTACACTACCGACTGCTACCCTAGAAAAAAGGTAACCACTACAATAACAATTGATGATCTAAACCAGGCAATACTTGTTAACCCAAGAAACTGCTACCAATCATACAATGCAGCTACAAACAGTAAAGAGGAAAAAATATACACCTACATGGGAACACTTCTTCCCGAGTATGGTAATATAAACTACTCTGGAGCTGGACAACTCAACCCACTTCAAAACGATTACAACAGGGAAACAAAGACATACAACACCATAGGAATTGGAACCAAGATATTCCTAGGTGGAGGTATTGGCTACGTAGTTAGCGAAGGAACCCAGCACAGTCCTGATAATGCCTTCGGAACTTTGATGGTAAGTGGTGACCTTAAAACAATGGATAGTAAGTACCTAAGAGGTGCAACACTACCAAAATACGGAAGTTCACTGTTTGTTGGAATGGGAATTCCAATACCAGTTTTAAATGAAGATGTTGCAAAAGCCTGTGCCGTAAGGGATGAAGATATATATGTCTCAATTATCGATTATGGGGTACCAAGAAGGGAAAGACCTATAGTGGGCAAAGTTAATTACAAGGAATTGAGAAGCGGATGCGTAGATATTGAAGTAGAGATTGAAGGTAAAAAAGTACAGAAATCTGTAAAAACTGCTCCAGTATCAAGTTACAAAGTTTCAAGAGAAATCGCAGAAGAACTTAAAGACTGGATTTTAAAAGGAGAGTTCTTACTTTCAGAAAGAGTGGCTACACTTGGAAAAGGTTCTGCAAGACCTATGAAAGCTAAGGCAAAACTCGTTGGAGACATATTAAGCAAGCCACCAATAGTGGCAAGTTCAAATATATCAGTTGAAGAAGCTTCGAGAATTATAATTGAAAACAATATAAACCATCTGCCAATTGTAGATGAAAATGGAGTTTTAACTGGTATTGTCACATCATGGGATATCGCAAGAGCCGTATCTCAGAACAAAAAATCAATTGCAGAAATAATGACAAAGTATGTTGTGAGCTCTACAGTTGATGAACCAATAGATGTAGTGGCAAGAAAAATGGCTGCTCACAATATATCTGGTGTCCCAGTTTTAGACAGTAATAAAAGAGTACTAGGTATTGTAACCGCAGAGGATCTTTCAAAACTTATCGGTAGATCAAATATAGTGAGCAAAATTTAAGTGTTTGATAAAATACGGTGATTGAGTAAAAATCCTTCGGATTTTTACAGCTCACCTTACACTTCGTTCAGGTGATTATATTATGAAAAAAAGGATATACTATTGGATTTCTGGAAAAAACGTAACTAAGCCAATAGTCTCAGAAGTTATATTGAACACAAATATTCTATTGAATATATTGAAAGCTAAAATGGAGCCCCAAGAAGGATTTTTGATATTGGAATTTAATGGGAGCGAGGATCAGATAAAACAAGCCATAGATATATTGAATAAATACGGTGAAGTTGAGGATATTCCAAAGATAATACAAAAAAACGATGAAGCATGTGTTGAATGTGGGGCATGTGTAGTCCATTGTCCAGTTGGGGCAATTGAAATAAAAGAGGACTACAGCGTAGTATTTGACGAAGAGGAATGCATAGGCTGTAAAAACTGCGTTAAGGTATGTCCTGTAAAAGCCATTGAGGTTTTTGACATTTAAATACATATTAAATACATTTTTAATCTCTTTTAATATTATTTATCAGATAATGAAATTTTTTACTATTGCTATCGGTTGTTTGCGTTAGATATTGAAAAATGCCTTTAATGAATTGAAAGATATAACTTATTTTAAAATAGGCCTAATAACAACCATTTGAGAATTTAGAGTATGTAAATATCCACTGCAACCTACAGTTGCAGGGAAGTTGAATAATCTACGATTATTCAACTAATTCCAATAAAATTCGCAAACAACTATAATTCTAACATGTGATTTTGGTGATTAAATGAAAACCTAACGGTTTTCATAGCTCACCTTCACTACTCGACGAAACCGAAGGTTTCGTGAGTTCGACAAAAACCAAAGGTTTTTGTGAATCGACAAATTTCAAAGAAATTTGTCTCGATCAGTAAATCCTTCGGATTTACTTCGACGTTCAGGTGATATTATGATATTAAATATTAAATTTTTTGCAAAATACCGGGAATGTTACGGTGAAGGACTTAAAATATCCTTGGATAAAGAAGAAATAAGGATAATAGATTTAATCGATATTTTAGAGGATGAATACAACATCTCGATAAAAGAGGATTTTAACAACGGAAACGTGATAGTTTCCAAAGATTGCGAAATAACTACTGGTGAAGATGTAATAAATGGAGATAGTGAAATTGGAATCTACCCTCCGGTTTCTGGCGGATAATCTGGTAGTTCTACGAATTAATATCCCACAGATATTCTAAAAATTATTGCAGAATGTAGCCAATTGTGGGACTACTAAATCAGCAGGTGAATAGTATATGAAATGTAATAAATGCGGTAAAGAAGCAGTTTATTATCAAAAACACTCTGGAATGAATTTTTGTAAAGAATGTTTTATTAGCGACATCATGAAAAAAGTAAGAAAAACACTTGGAAAAGACATCATAAAACAGAATATAAAGATAGGTATGGGAATAAGCGGTGGAAAGGACAGTTTGGTAATGGCACATATTTTGAACGAATTTTTTAAGCCAATTCCAAATTCAAAGATAATAGCATTTATGGTTGATGAAGGGATCGAGGGCTTTAGAAGAGATGGTATAGAGGCAGGAATTAAGTTCTGTGAAGAATACGGAATAGAATACAAAATCGCGACTTTTGAAGAGTACTTGGGAACTAATTTGGATGAAATGGTTAAAATAGCAAAGGAAAAAAATCTTACAATGAATCCATGTTCTTTCTGTGGCGTCATTAGAAGAAAAATATTAAACAGAATGGCATTAGAAGAAAAATGTGATTATTTGGCGATAGGACATAATTTAGATGACATATCCCATGCCGTTATGATGAACTACATAGAAGGAAATATTAAAAAATTGGTACTTTTAGGGAAAAATGCTGAACATCCGCAGTTTGTAAAAAGAATAAAACCATTAATGAAGATACCTGAAGACGAAGTTTTATTATTTGCAGATTTGATGGAATTAAAGTACCATAAAGCACCTTGCCCGTATTCATGCCTATCTTACAGAGCTGAAGTTTCTGATATAGTGGATGAGCTCGAAGAAAAACACCCTGGAGCAAAATACTCAATAGTGGCAGGTTTTGAAAGATTAATAGAGCATTTGGATATTGACCATAATACAACGGTTTGTAAGTACTGTAAAGAACCTTCAGCATCTGGAGTATGCAAGGCATGTACATTCTTGGATAATTTGGACCTATTGGAAAATTCAAAATTCACCCAATAGGTCATAATATTATTTTTTTATTATTTTTTTATTGTTGTTGGCGGCTTGGTGGTGTATTATTTAGTCACAATTTTGTATTATTCCTTCTCCTCATTCATCTCAGACAGCTTTTTATCAATTGTTTCAACATCTTCAAGTCTTGCAGTGGTTATAGGATACTTTGGAACTGCAAAACACTTTACCTCTTTACTGGTTGAAATTTCATAGGTGCCTATTTTCTTTGCAATCTCGATTATTTCGTTTTTATCAAACCCTACAAGTGGCCTAAGTATTGGATAGGTTATTCCATGGCTTATTACTCTTAGATTTTTCAGTGTTTGGGATGCAACCTGCCCAAGATTATCTCCGTTTACAATGGCATCACACTTTAACCTTTCTGCAAATTTTTCACCTATTCTTAACATTGATTTTTTACAGAATACGCAGGTGTATTTTTCCTTATCGATTTCAATTAGATTTTTCTTTATTTTTGCCAATTCTTCCTTGAAATCCTTAACTATATATTTAGCATCACAATCATAGTCGCTTAAAATTTCAACTATTTTTTCTGTTTTTTTGGCACCTTCTTCTGAAGTTTTTAAATGTAATAGTACAACATTGCAACCTCTTTTTATCATTAGATATGCTGCAACTGGGCTGTCTATACCATCTGAAAGTAAGACTAAAACTTTACCTTGGGTACCTACTGGTATTCCCCCTACACCATCGATTCTTTTTGTAAATATGTAGCAAGAATCTCTCAAGATTTCTATATCAACTGGTATATCAGGATTTTTTAAATCAACTTTTAGCCCGAATTCATTGATTATTTTTTCTCCAACAAATCTATTAACTTCAATAGAGTTCATTGGAAATTGTTTATGGATTCTTTGGGTTCTGACTCCAAATGTTATGTTTTCAGTTTTGGTATGGGTGTGATTTTCAAGCTCTTTTTTAACGAGCTCTTTTGCAGTCCTTACTATAGACTCAATATCTAATTCACATTTTACCGCCGGGCTAAATGTGCTTATGCCTGGAACTTTTTTTAACAGTTCAACAGCTCTTTCTAAATAATCTTCTTCAATATCAACCAATAGTCTCGCATGAACATTTTTAACATTTGAATCTATTTGATGTTTTTCCAATATTTTTCTAATGTTTTTTGCAAGTAGTTCTTCAAATCTCTTTCTAGTCTGTCTGGATTTTGTTCCGATCTCTCCATATCTAATTATAACTGTCTGCAAATTATCACCTATTACGATAATTATAATGAATAATTTTAATAATAAGGTAATTTATTATATCTTTTTAGTGAATTATGTGTTACTCAATCTATCATTTACCATAACCTATATATATTAATAATTTTTAATTAAGGTAATAATATGGTATTAATATATTTGGTGAGTACATGATCAATATTAAGGAGTTGAAGAAGTATTGTAACCCATCCTATTTAACCATCAGAAATGATAAGATAATAGTATGTAATAAGGGATTGGCCAGACTCTCAAAGGAAAAGATGAAAAAAATAGAAGAAGACTTTGGAATACCTGTTGTATATTCAAGAAATTATGAAGAAATCTCTCAAAAGATGGGTAGATATATTTCGAAACACAATATTATAGGTCCAAGGGATAAAATAATTGTAGGGTTAAGTGGTGGAAAGGATAGTCTATCTCTGTTACATCTCTTAGAACCATATAGGAGAAAGTTTGGAATAGAGCTCTACGCAGTAACTGTTGATTTAAATATTCAAAATAACAGGCCTTGGAGCGAAAGCAATAAAAATATGGATATTATAAAGAAACATTGTGAAAGTCTAAATATTCCACACGAAATAATAGGTTTTGACAAGGATGTTGTAGAGATGTCTAAAATACTATCTGAAAACACGAAGGGTATTGAGTATTCACCATGTTTTTCCTGTTCAATTGTTAGAAGGCATGTTTTAACCAATTATGCGGAACAGTTAATTGAAAATGATAATGATGTTGTTAAAATAGCGTTTGGACATACTTTAGAAGATAATTCGGACACAGTAATGGCAAATATATTTAAAGGAGATATAATAAAGGCATTGGAACCTATAAAAAACTTTGAAGAAACAATTGTGGATTTCAAAGACTTTAAATTATCCTTAAGGGCCAGTACAATTATTCGGCCGTTGCTTTCAGTACCTGAAGAAAAAATCAAAAGAGCTCTTATCGAGTGTGGTGTAGAGTTCTACAAAGATAAAGATGAATGTCCTTTCAGTAGGCACCGGGGTGACAGCATTAGGCGAAAAGCCCATGAAACCCTGAGCCTTCTTGAAAAGGACGTAAGCAATATAAGAGAAATGGTGGTATCATCCATCTTGAAAACTGTAGAGCTCTACAAAAAATAACTCTACAATAAACTCTAACCTATAAATATTAGACGAAATGCTTTGCATTTCGTTGCTCGCTTACTTCGTAAACGAAACCAAAATAAAATAAATAAAAAATAAAAAAGGTGAAATAATGGACTACAAGTTAAAAGCAGACGAATACAACGTAACAAAAGCAATATTGTCCTCTGCATTTAAAATGTGGATGGATGTAATTGAGGTAGATGTTGCTATAGTTGGTGGAGGACCAAGTGGTTTAACTGCAGGAAAGTACTTAGCAAAAGAAGGTCTTAAAGTTGTGATTTTAGAAAGACATCTTTCATTTGGTGGAGGAACATGGGGAGGAGGTATGGGCTTCCCATACATAGTTGTTGAAGAACCAGCCGATGAAATATTAAGAGACGCAGGAATAAAGTTAGAAAAAGTAGAAGATGTAGAAGGATACTATATTGCAGATTCTGTTGAAGTTCCTGCTAAATTAGGTGCAAGTGCAATTGATGCAGGAGCAAAGATTTTAACATCAGTTGCAGTTGAAGATTTAATATTGAGAGAAGATAAAGTTGCAGGAGTTGTAGTTCAAGGATATGCAATAGAAAAAGCAGGACTCCACGTAGACCCAATTACAATAAATGCAAAGTACGTTATAGATGCTACAGGACATGACGCTTCAGTTACCACCACACTGGCAAGAAAGAACAAGGACTTAGGCATTGAAGTTCCTGGAGAAAAATCAATGTGGGCAGACAAAGGAGAAAACTCACTTTTAAGAAATACCAGAGAAGTATACCCTGGATTGTTTGTCTGTGGAATGGCTGCAAATGCAGTTCATGCAGGATACAGAATGGGTGCAATCTTTGGAGGAATGTATCTCTCTGGAAAGAAATGTGCTGAAATGATACTTGAAAAATTAAATAAATAATTTTAAATACGATTGAGATATAATCATTATCTCGACAAATCCGAAGGATTTCTTATATGGTAGTCTTCCGCACATTTATGTGCGGTTTACTTTTTTTGTTTTCATTTTGTAACTTGTTTTGGGGGATCATGGTTAGAGTAAGGAAATCTCAAGAGAGCGATTTTAAGAAGATTATGGAAATAGAAAAACAGTCTTTTAATAAAAATTATCCCGAATTTTTAATTAAACACATATATAATTCATTTCCAGACGGTTTTTTAGTAGCCGAAGATAACAAAGGAAACATTGTAGGTTACGTAATTGCAGTCATGGAGTGGGGTAATGGCCATATTGTTTCTATTGCAGTTGATGAAAATCATAGAAAAAAGGGAATAGGGACTCTTTTATTAGATACTATTGAAAAATATTTGTACGAATACTGTAATGCAAAATACATTGTTTTAGAGGTAAGATTTGATAACACAAATGCAAGGAAATTTTACTATAAAAGGGGTTACGTTGATAAAAAACTTCTTCCAAAATACTATGACGATGGTTCAGATGCCATACTCATGGTAAAAAAGAGAGCTGATTTAAATAAAAATTATCCAATCATTATAAACATGTGGTAGCGATGAAGAGGATTACAATATATTCGCCAAATTACTATACCTATGGTTCAATGTTGATTGGTGGAATTCTACGAGAAAAATTCAAAGGAAAGTACGATGTTAAGTTGATTAACAACCTGGATAAAAAATTACTTTTAAATTCTGATGTTGTGGTACTGAGTTTGTACTCCACCATGCATCTGATAGATGATGATATAAAAGATATCGTTGATTTTATCAAAAAAACTAATGGTGCAAAAAATACTAAATTATATGTTGCGGGTCCAGTATCTGCATATCCTGAAATTGTATTGGGAGAATTGAAGGTAGATGGTGTTATAGTTGGAGAAGGGGAATTGATAACACCAAATATTGTTGAAGGTGAAAAGGAAGGTTTGGCATATGTGGAAAATGGAGAAGTGATAATCAACATCCCTAAGTCTAAGCCTGAACTTGACTTTTCAAAACTTTTAATACCAAGGGACATCGGAGCTCAGACCATCAGGGGAGCAAATGTTTATCTTGAAACACACAGGGGATGCTTTGGAAACTGTACCTTCTGTCAGGTGCCAAAGTTTTTTGGAAAAGAAATTAGAAGCAAGCCTTTGGATTTGATTTTAGAAGAAGTTAAAGAATTTAAAAAGAGAGGAGTTAAAAGAATTGCCATCAGTGGCGGTACCGGAAGCCTTTACAACTTTAAAAAATCATCAAACAAGAATATGTTTATCGAGCTCCTGGAGAAAATATCTGAAATCATAGGAAAGGAACATCTATCTGTTCCAGATATGAGGGTGGACTACATAGACGAAGAAATTCTTGATGCTGTGAAAAACTATACTATTGGCTGGGTTTTCTATGGGATAGAAAGTGGAAGCGATAAAATATTAAGGGAAATGAAAAAGGGAACTACGGTGGAAAAGAACCTAAATGCTATAAAATTAGCTAAGGACTGCGGCGTGAAAGTTGCAGGAAGTTTTATAGTTGGCTATCCTACAGAAACCGAAATGGATTATTTACTTACAAAGGATTTTATAGTTGATGCAGAGTTGGACGATATTTTCATAAGTATTGCAGAGCCTATACCAACAACTGAGTTATGTGAATTAGTTTTAAAAACTCCTAAGGAAAAAAATCCTAATTTTAAAACACATCTTGGCCCATATAGAAGTCTCGGTATGACTGAAAGTGAGGCTAAATGTTTTGACTTGATGCTTCATTCGGAAAGTTGGAAATCAAATCCAAGAGTAATGACAAAGCAACTTTATGCAACCTATTTAAATGAGGCTAAAATGCAAGGTAGAGACATAAGAAAAATAACTGATTTGATTTTTAAGTATGAGAATGTTTTAAAATAGTTTTCTTTATTCTTTTTTAATTTTTATTTCAAATCTCAAAATTCCTTCGATTTGGTGGCCTTATTTTAATCTTTACTTAAATAGGGATTGTTTTAGTAAGTATGGTTATTCCTATTAAATACATGGTAATTCCCATTAATGAAACGATAAATAATATCATAATTTTCTTAAATAATAATATAATTTTATTTAAATTAATTATGTTATCACTTATCATGCTCAATCTTTTGTTTTTCTCAAAATTACTTCGGAATTTGGTGGTCTAATTCAAGCCTTTAAAAAGTCTTAATGCCAAAAATAAATGGTCTGATTTTAACAACAGCAACAAGAGTTATAAACACAAACAACGCATAATTTCCATCCCACTATGGTCTTATTTTAACCCTGAAAATCGCACATCCATGTCATTTGCCTGATTTCCATCCCACTATGGTCTTATTTTAACGCGAGGTTCTACATTATGTCCTGTTCCCAATCGTATTAATTTCCATCCCACTATGGTCTTATTTTAACAATATCAACAGATGATAAAATAAAAATATTGAATTTCCATCCCACTATGGTCTTATTTTAACCTCAATGAAGAACATGTCCGCAGTGCTGCATTACAAGATTTCCATCCCACTATGGTCTTATTTTAACAGTAGTGGTAGTAAAAAGAGAAGAAAAAGCCACATAATTTCCATCCCACTATGGTCTTATTTTAACATTATGGAACTTTTTAAAATTTATCTAAATGAAATCTCATTTCCATCCCACTATGGTCTTATTTTAACTTTAATGTAGCGTAATAATTCATCATAATTATATTTCCATCCCACTATGGTCTTATTTTAACAAAAAACTATATGAAAGAAAATCAATGACACTATTTCCATCCCACTATGGTCTTATTTTAACTTCATTACCTACAAATGTTGTCGTGTATGTGTATTTCCATCCCACTATGGTCTTATTTTAACGCAATGCAGATACTGAAAAATAATAGTGATGTAAAAGATTTCCATCCCACTATGGTCTTATTTTAACACAACAAAAGACGAAATAAATCTCATATGCATAGAAAAATTTCCATCCCACTATGGTCTTATTTTAACACTCTCAATATTCATGGGATATAGAGCAATTTGAAAAATAATTTCCATCCCACTATGGTCTTATTTTAACACTTCTAAACTTTCTTGAATATTCTCTATAGGATTATTATATTTCCATCCCACTATGGTCTTATTTTAACACTGTACCGCTAAAAGTTTTATAAAGCTCGTAAATAACATTTCCATCCCACTATGGTCTTATTTTAACACAGATAAATTAATATTGTGGTTTGATACGACAGTATTTCCATCCCACTATGGTCTTATTTTAACAGTACATTAGGTATATCTCTCGCATGTTGAGCATATTTCCATCCCACTATGGTCTTATTTTAACCTATTATGATGGAGAGTTCATTAGGGAACTCTCTGTCATTTCCATCCCACTATGGTCTTATTTTAACTCATGACTGTAGGAACCGACAAGCACAAAACTTATTTCCATCCCACTATGGTCTTATTTTAACAGTTGAGAATTTTCCTTATTTCCCTATAAAGAAGGTTGTATTTTCCCTTATTTAAAACTTTTTATCTCGAACCTATGATCTGGAGCTCTATATATAAAGACGTGCGACTTGATAATTGGATTTATTCTTTAAAATAAAAATCTAAAATCAATCACATTAGAAAAATAAACAAAAATTGTAAGGAAAATATGACAAAACGGTCTCTAACACCATGAC
>Ga0182240_100243_pt1 | contig 21520 bp, 21 predicted proteins | sample hydfrates4_PW_90_FD_145594 | JGI IMG/M metagenome (GOLD analysis project Ga0182240, IMG submission 145594) | Subsurface microbial communities from deep shales in Texas, USA - hydraulic fracturing test 4_PW_90 | ecosystem: Environmental > Aquatic > Deep subsurface > Shale gas/oil reservoir >...
TTAGAGGATTTACTAAAAGGGCTTTTGGTTTTAAAACATTAAAGAATTTAAAAATCACTATCTTTATTGCCCTTGGTAAACTTAATTTAACTCCAGCTTAATTACCCACTATTTTCGTGATAGAACCATATAAGATTATTTTTATCAATAATTGTCTGTCCTTTCTCACTATTTATAGAGAAAATAGCTATTTTTGTTTCTCTTTTATCTCCCCAATCATCGCCTACAGAAATATCAGAATATTCATTTCCAAATAATTTTTTACAATTCATACATCCTTTTGGCAAATAAAAATAATCCATTTGATAGAAATTATTATTATTATTAATTGTTATCTGATTGTTGTTCATGGTTTCAAAAACTAAATTCCCAGGCCTTATCTCACCCACCCTTGGTTTATAACTTGTTATATTTTCTTTATCAATACCTTCAGACTTTAAAAATTCATCAAAACCATTTTTCATTCTACCAATTGTACAAAAGATAGAAATTTTAAAGAAAATATTACTTACATTATTTTTTTTAATAAACCTTTCTAAGGCAATATTCTGGCAAGGTAGCCCAACAAAAGCGATACTTTTATACTTCTTTATTTTTTTAATATTTACCAACATTTTTGAAGTGTGATAAAAAGATCCACTATGGTCAAGTACTTCTTCTTCATTAGTTATAAAATCACCATAAACATTAAGATTTTTATCAATAAACGCTACCAATGCAGCGTCAATATTATTATTTTTAAAAAGGGTAACTAAAGTTGAAGTAACTATTCCACCCGACGATGTTTTTTTTATGATTTCATTGTCTTTTGAATAACCAGTATAAACTTTCTTAATATTTGATACGTTTTCATTTTCACTCAATTTTTCAGTAGGGCAATAATTAAGACATATCCCACAGTCAATACACTTAGTTTCATCAACAATAGGCACTATACCCTTATTTGACTTTTCTTCTATTACTATACAATTTTTAGGGCAAACTCCTTCACATATACCGCAGCCAATACAATTGTATGATATTTTATTCATTACATGATTTTTCATCATTTATTCTCCCATTTGATATTTTTTCAATTGTATCAATTAAATATTTCTTTGAATCTTCTATATATTTTTTTATATGATTTTCATTTCTAGAAGCTATTCCATTGTTGTTCAAAATTTCAATTAATTCTTCCTTATCTTGTAATTCATTTTTAATTTGATATTTGTCTATTCCATAAATCCTTAAAATATTTTCTAATCTAGAATTTACTTTGGAATGTGAATAAGAAATAAAATTTTTATTCAAAATGAGAGAAAATGAGACACCATGAAATGAATTGGTTAATATATAAGTAGCTCTTTGAAAAAAATTTAAAAAATCATAAGGCCCAAGATCATGTAGCCCTTTCACATTATATTCTCTCAGATAACGTCTTAACCCTATAATTTCGATACTATATACAGGTAAATTGTACTTTTTCGAAAGATAAAGTGCATCTTTTAGTAATTCTTCATTTTTTTCTAACATATAAATAAGAATAAATTGATTTTTTGGTAATTTATATTCACTTTTCTCAGCTAATCTTATCCATTCTTTTTTATCCAATAAAAAGACAGGATCTAAACTTAAGTTATAATTTTCAAGGCCAAGAGCATTTTGCGTCTTTTGGGAAATTTTTTCTCTTAATGAAATAGAATGAAAATTTTTCAAGTTCTCTTTATAGTACTGTATAAATTCATCTCTTATGGAATCAGAACCAAAACTAGCAGCATAACTAATTTTTTCAACATTAATATTGGATAATAGATATTCATCTGAATTATTTTTTGTTATATCATGGTTCCATACCTGGTCACTTCCTACAATTATTAAATCAAAATCTTCAAGCTGCTTTTCGAATTCTTTTTTATCCTCTATAAATTCAGTTAATTTTAAATTTTCTATCTTAAATTTATCAAATTTTCTATGCTGCTCCGATTTAATAGGTTTCAAAACAATTCTTTTGATTATCTTTTTAAATTTGAAAGGTTTTTCAAATACTTTTAAACTATAAGGCTCCGTAAGACTTTTTGGACTGTAATTAATAACAAAGATTTCATGATCGGTGTTTTCATTTAGAAATGAATATAATGCATACATTTGTAACACTGCCCCAAAATTTATTGCCCAGTTAAAAGTTAAAATACCTATTTTCATTTAAAATCCCCTCATTTCAAATTATATATTTTCATGATTTGCTTCAGATGAGTTTGATATTCAAAATTAAAAGGTGACTTTTTTGTTTTTACCATAATATTTCTTAATAAATAGGGTTTATCTAGAATATTTTCAAGAACAATTTTTAAATTATTGAAATTATAATCATACTTATAAATAATTCCATTTTCCCCATTTTTAATATGATATGAAAAGCCAATATTGTTTCCAATTATTACTGGAACACCGAATGAAAAAGCTTCTAAAGCTACAAAACCAAAAGTTTCATACCATCTACTTGGAAATATTAAGGCATCGGCATCTTTAAAAATCTTATCTAAATCATTTCTATTGTATTTTCCATAAAATTTATAATATTCTGTATTAAAATCATCTTTATTAACTCCTGAATCATCCCCATATATATGTAGCTTAAAGTTCCTTTTATCCTCTTCTATTAAAGCATCCGTTACTTCCTTTAATTTTAAAAAACCTTTAACTTCATTTAAATATCCCATATATAATAAATTTAAATCCTTTATATTTTCAGAATAAACTTTTTTCTGACTTCTATTATCCTTTATTTCTTTAAGAGTCACCGGAACAATAGAAAATTTATCCTTTTCTCTATTCATATATTTAGAAAATACTTTTTCTGATAACTGACTATTAAAAATAATATGATTGAAAAGATTATAAATATTTATGTAGTACTCTCTTAAATATTTATATCTCAAATCTAGATTATTTGTTTTATTTATTTCAGTTTCATTCTTATTTATTTTATTATTTAAAAATCTATTTTTTAATTTTTTAATTATATAAATTTTTTTTGATTTTTGTTTAATTTTCAATAATAAATTATAGCTTTTTAGAAACTTCAAGTTCCTTCTAATTTTAAGTTTTTTTATTGTATCGGCGTTTTTATTACATTTGATGCATTCATATCCATTATTGTAATCATTACACAAGGTACCATCATATTTAAACAATTGGATTTTTGGACAAATACCAAAGTAATCATGTACAGTGAAGATTGTTTTTATATTTAACTCTTTAGCTTCTATTAATAAATCTTTCGGAAAACCAATTAGACTATGTACATGTAAAATTTCAATTTTTTCATTTATTAAAAATTCTTTATAATTATTTTTCATCGAATAATTAATTACATAATCAGTATTTAAAATTCCATTGAAAGATACTAAATTAGGATTTGTAATTTGATATATTTTAATTCCTTGATAATCTTTATAAAAAGTTATTTGACTCTTTTTTCCTTTTGTATATTTCCCTGGAAAAATCATTATTACATCATGCTTCAAACTTTTTTGCCCTTCGGCTAAAGATTTAGCATAGGTCATCAATCCTCCATTATGAAAAGGAGGAAATCCTAAGAAATAATGCATTATTTTCATTCCCCATAATTCCTCCTATAAAACTCCAAATACTCTCCAGAAATAACAGATTCCATCCATTCTTTGTTTTCAAGGTACCAATCTATTGTTTTCTTTATTCCTTCATCGAACATCACTGTTGGTTCCCAGCCTAATTCTTCTTTTATCTTTGTTGGGTCTATTCCATATCTTCTATCATGTCCCAATCTATCTTTTACATGTTTTATTAGTTTTTCGTTTATTTCTTTATCTCCTGTTTTTTCTTGGAGATATTTTATTATTGTTTTTACTATTTCTATGTTTTCTTTTTCGTTGTGTCCACCTATGTTGTATACTTCACCTTTTTTACCGTTTTCATATACCATGTCTATTGCCCGACAATGATCTTCTACATATAACCAATCTCTTATTTGTTTTCCATCTCCATACACTGGTAGTTCCTTATGATTTAGTGCATTGTTTATTATTAGTGGTATAAGCTTTTCTGGGAATTGGTATGGACCATAGTTGTTAGAACATCTTGTTATGTTCGTATTTAGTCCATATGTGTCGTGGTAAGCCTTTACTATCAAATCTGCACTCGCTTTACTTGCAGAGTATGGACTGTGTGGGTCAAGGGGTGTTTTTTCTGTAAAGTATCCCGTTGGCCCCAACGCTCCATACACTTCATCGGTTGATACTTGCAAGAATTTTTGGTTTTCTCTTTCGTCGTAGTATTTTTTGAATACATGCAACAACGTTTGTGTTCCCAATATGTTTGTTTTTAAAAATATCTGTGGATCGTGTATCGATCTGTCTACATGACTTTCTGCTGCGAAGTTTATTATTCCTTCTATTTCGTTTTCTTGGTATATCTTCTCCAACAGTTCTATATCGTTTATGTCACCTTTTATGAAGGTGAATCTATTTTTTTCTTCTTCATTTAATTTGGATAGGTTATCCAAATTCCCTGCATAGGTTAGTTTGTCTAATCCTATTATCTTTTTGTCTTTGTGTTTTCTTAAGTAGTAGTATACGAAATTACTTCCTATGAATCCAGCTACCCCTGTTACTAAGATACTCATTCGATCAACCCCATTTCTTTGAGAAATCTATCGGTTGCATCTTTCCACTCGGGCATTGTTTTACCTGTTACCTCTGTGTACCCGAAGTTGTTGAGTACAGAACTTTCAGGTCTTTTTGCAGGGAGGTTGAAGTCGCTTCTTTTTGCTTGTTTAAGTGTTCCTTGCCATCCTATCTTTTTTAGAATGTACTGGGCCCATTCGTACCTTGTACAAGACGAGTTTGTTATGTGGTATATCCCATACACTTTTTGTTTTATCAGTTCAAGCGTTGATTCTACCAAGTCTATGGTGTATGTGGGTGCACTTTTTTCATCCGTTGTTATCTTTAGTTCTTTGTGGTTTTGACTCCAGTTTATTACCTTTTTTGCAAAGTTATCCTTTCCAACTCCAAACACCCAACTCGTTCTTATTAAGTAATACCTTTGTGCTTGAGTTACCTCCCTTTCTCCAAGTACTTTACTTTCACCGTACCTGTTTATCGGATCAGGTGTGTCGTATATCGTGTATTCTCCTTTTTTACCTGAAAAAACGTAATCCGTTGAGTAATGAATTAGCTCTGCGTTTATTTCGTTTGATATTATCGATAGGTTTCTTACGCCAAGTCCGTTGATTTGGTATGCCTTTTCCCATTCTTCTTCTGCTTTGTCAACATGGTTGTATGCAGCACAGTTTATTATGTGGGTTATTTCTTTTTCATTTTGTACAAGGTTTCTTAGTTGGTCTATCTTTGTTATATCGAGCTCTTTCGAACCTTTTGCTGTGTATTGTATGTTTAATTGTTCAAACTTTTTTTGGAACGCTTGCCCTAACTGCCCTTTTGCACCTGTTATGAGTATTTTCATTTACTTTCACCTACGTACTGTCTGAAGGTTTGTAGTTTTTTGTCTTTTTCTGATAGTATTAAATCTTCTTCTTTTATCCCGTACTTTTTTAATGGCCATTCAACGTGTATATCTTCATCGTTCCATATGATTCCGCTTTCATACTGGGGTGAGTAGTAGTTGGTTGCCTTGTAGAGAAACTCTACTTCTTCTGTTAGTGCCAAGTATCCATGTGCGAACCCTTCTGGTATGTAGAACATGAGTTTGTTTTCTTCTGTTAGTTCTATACCGTAATACTTTCCAAACGTCTTTGAATTACTTCTTAGGTCAACCGCCACATCGTATACTTTTCCTTTTATACATCTTACCAATTTCCCTTGTGAGTTTTTCTTTTGGAAGTGTAACCCTCTCAACACACCTTTTTTACTTTTTGAATGGTTGTCTTGTACGAATTCTAAATCGAGACCTATTTCTAAGAAATCCTTTTTGTTCCATGTTTCCATGAAAAATCCTCTGTCATCACCGAATACCGTTGGCTCTACTATGTACAATCCTTCTATGTCTGTTTGAATCTTTTTGAACTTACCCATTTGTTTCACCTGCTATCTCCAAAAGATACTTCCCGTACTCTACCTTTTCCATTTCTTTTGCAAGCGATATGAGTTGTTCTTTACTTATCCATCCGTTTCTGTAGGCTATCTCTTCTATACAAGATATGTAAAAGCCTTGCCTTTTTTGTATCGTTTCCACATAGTTGCTTGCTTCAAGTAGTGAGTCGTACGTTCCTGTGTCTAACCAAGCGAAACCTCTTCCAAATAATTCTACTTTCAATTGTCCTTTTTTTAAGTATTCTTTGTTCACGTCCGTTATTTCTAACTCTCCCCTTGCAGAAGGTTTTAGGTTCTTTGCTATCTGTACTACTTTGTTGTCGTAGAAGTACAACCCTGGTACTGCGTAGTGTGATTTTGGTTTTTCAGGCTTTTCTTCTATCGATACTACGTTGTTGTTTTCATCGAACTCTACTACACCGTATCTTTTTGGATCTTTTACGTAGTATCCAAATATTACAGCACCTTCTTTCAAAGAAGCTGCCCTTTTCAACATCCCTGAGAAGCCTTGTCCATGGAATATGTTGTCTCCGAGTATGAGACATACGTTGTCACTACCTATGAACTCTTCTCCAACGATGAAAGCTTCTGCTATCCCTTTTGGTTTTTCTTGAATTTGGTATTCTATCTTTAGCCCTAAATGACTTCCATCGTTTAGAAGCTGCTTGTACAATCCAATGTATTCAGGATTGGAGATTATTAGTATCTCCCTTATTCCAGCAAGCATTATCGTTGATAGCGGATAGTAGATCATTGGTTTATCGTACACAGGGAGTAATTGCTTGCTTATTGACTTTGTGATTGGATATAACCGAGTTCCACTGCCACCTGCAAGGATTATGGATTTCATGGTTTTCACCCCTGATTTTGTGATTCTTTCATTAGTTTATAAAGTTCTTTTAACGATTTAAGTGAATGTTTGTATATAAATCTTCTTTTTTGATTTTCTTCTTTCACAATGGAGTTTGTAGCTGAATCTTCTTTATGATAAATAAAGGCATTTTCGAAATACCTCATTTTCAAGTTATCTCTTTTGGAAATAAAATATAAAATATCTTCTTCTCCATATAAAAAGGTCTTATCATACAAACCATCGTATTTTTTTATATAATCCTTAGAAAAAACCAAACAACTTCCATGGAGCATATAATCATTTACTTGAATTAAATCGTCATTCTCAACTTTTTTAATTAATGTTTCATAAATTTTCCTCAAAAAGCTTTCTAATCTTAAATAATTTGATAATAGTAATATCCGTAATCTAAATATGTTTCTTTTTACTTCTTTAATATTTTTTTGAGCTACTGGCATGGGGTTCTGATTTTTTTGATTGACTAAGGATATTATTTTTGGCCCTAGAATATGGTAAGGTTCTCTCTCATACTCTTCTATTATTTTTTTTATAAAATCTTGATCTTGCATTATCGTATCATTATTGATCATTACAATAAAATCCGCATTGAAATTATTCTTTATGTATTTAAATCCAAGGTTATTTCCTCTAGCAAACCCTAAATTGTTTTCACTTATAATAATTTTGACCTTTGGATTATTTTTATATAATTCTGCCAATTTTCTCCCAGTCCCATTTGGAGATCCATTATCTACAACTATAATGTTATAATTCTCATATTTTATATTTGCTAAAATTGAATTTATACATTCCCTTGTATCTTCTATTGTCTGATAATGCAATATTAGAAAAAATACATTTTTTATTGAGCGATTATCAAGGGCTTCGCTTTTGTTGATTTTTTGATTATTCATCGTATTTCACATACCCCCATCAAAAACTCGCACTTCAACCCTTCGAGCTTCTCTCTATCCTCAACATTCCAGTATAGTACAACATTTGTACTTTCTATTTTTTCAACATCGTTTTCTGTTATGTATTTAACTCTCAACTCTTTCAATATTCCTTCTATTATTTCCTTAATCTCTTTATCTTTCCCAAATAGAACGTAAGTTCTATTTCTTCCATATGTTTGTATTATTCTTTCTATGTTTTGTTTTATCAGCAATGTTCTTTTATAGTATATCTTCATATACTCTATTATTTTTTTACTCTTTTCTTTGAATCCTTCTGGAGTTAATATATACCTGAAGCTCTTGTTGTTTAACCTTTCTAATTTAACAAACCCTTTTTTGATGAACTTTTTTAAAAGTCTATTCACCATTCCTAAGGATAACCCTGTTTTTTCTGAAAGGTCTCTTTGAGTTATATTAGAATTCTTTTCCAATTCTTCTAAAATGAGTATCTCATTATCTTGCATAATATTCAACACCTTCGTTCAATCTTTGAACAATACAAAAAAATTATACTATAAAAAATAGAATTTTGCAAACATTGTTTTTCAATCCCTCTGATACAAATCTCTAGTATAAACCTTTTCCATAACATCTTTTAATTCATCATGCATTCTGTTTGTCAGTATTAACTCTGCTTTTTGTTTGAATTGGTTAATGTCGTTAATTGCTTCTAAATGATAAAAGTTGTTTTCCTTTAGTTCTGGTTCGTAAATAATTATATCAATTCCGTATTTTCTTAAGATCTGCATGACATCTAAAATAGCTGATTGCCTGAAGTTATCTGAATCTTTTTTCATTGTTAATCTATATATTCCAACTACTTTTGGATTTCTTTTTATTACCATATTTGCTATGTGTTCCTTTCTTGTTCTGTTTGCTTCTACTATGGCTGTCATTAAACTATTCGGTACATTTTCATAATTTGCCAATAATTGCTTTGTATCCTTTGGAAGGCAGTACCCACCATAGCCAAATGAAGGGTTGTTGTAGAAATTTCCTATTCTAGGATCTAAACATACTCCTTCTATTATTTGTTTAGTGTCTAATCCTCTTATTTCAGCAAAGGTGTCCAATTCATTGAAGAAAGATACTCTCATAGCTAAATATGTGTTGGCAAATAATTTTATCGCTTCGGCTTCTGTGGAGTCTGTGAATAATGTTGGGACATCTTTTTTTATTGCTCCTTGTAATAATAAATCTGCAAATAATTTTGCTCTTTTACTCTTTTCTCCAATGACTATTCTTGAAGGGTACAAGTTATCGTATAAGGCCTTTCCTTCTCTTAGGAATTCTGGAGAAAATATTATATTCTCCGTTTTGAACTTTTCTCTTGCTTCTTTGGTATATCCAACGGGAATAGTTGATTTTATTATCATTATTGCCTTTGGGTTGATTTCAAGTACATCTTTTATAACACTATCAACAGAACTTGTATCAAAATAGTTTCTTTCTGTGTCATAATCTGTAGGGGTTGCTATTATTATATATTTTGCATCTTTATAAGCCTTTTGCTTGTCAGTTGTGGCTGTTAAATTAAGATTTTTTGTATTTAAGTACTCTTGTATTTCTTTGTCTGTTATGGGTGATTTTTTGTTGTTAATCATGTCTACTTTTTCTTTTATCACATCTAAGGCTAATACTTCATTATGTTGAGAAAGTAGTACTGCCAATGATAAGCCCACATATCCCAGACCTACAACTGTGATTTTCATTTATCGGTCAACTCCTTTTAGTGAATAGAATAAATCGTTAAAGTTAAGGAAAACTATTTCTTTTGATTTCCTTCCAGAAATAGTGAATAGGTAAAATAAAGTATGAGCAAATGTTTAAAGAATTTGGTATTATTTATAAAAGTGCAAAATATAAGAGGTTAGAAAAGCACTACCCAAATTGTTTGAACACATACCGAATATGACAGAAGCAGACTAAACATCAAAGATAGAACAACAACGTAATACAATTAACCTATCTCCGAATTCCAAAAAAAGCAGCTAAGTTCCAAATCTTCAGTAAATATTAAAGCACATATGATACACTTCAACTTCAGTAAAGTTTTTTCCATTTCTTTATAAAAATAAGGATACCTAGTTTACTTCCAGCTTAATTACCTGAGGTTTTCGTGAGAGAACCATTACTAGTCAAAATTTCTTGATAAAGATCTATATATTTTTTAGCCACTATTTTGCTGTCAAATTCTCTAACTACTTTTTCTCTAGCATTTTTACAAAGTTCATCATAGTTTTCAGTGTGAGATACCCACTCGATGCCATAAGCTAAATCTTTGCTTTCATATGGCTTGGCTTTATATCCATCAACTTTATGCGTTACTATATCTTTTGGCCCTGTTGCGTCAAAGCATACCACAGGAGTACCACACGCCATAGACTCTGCCAATGTTTTACCAAAAGCATCCATCAGACTTGGTGCGATAAAAACATCTGCACTACTGTAAGCAAGTCTTAAAGAAATGTTATCATGCAAATATCCAAAACTTTTATACTCAAATCCTAAATCTTCAACTACACTTTTATCTACATTGCCAAAAAAGCATAAAAAGTAACTCTCTTTATCTAAATAATTCAGCGATTCTATATACTTACTAAAACCTTTATAAAAATCATGAAGATTAATAGCCCCACATAAAACCACTTTTTTATCTGTGTTAATACCTAAAATAGCTCTCGCCACATTTTTATTCACCGGAAAAAACTCATTTGTATCAATATTGTTTGATATTGTCCGAACATCGAACTTCCGAAACAGTTCGCTTTCCTTTGCTTCATCAGACAACCACTGGCTTATTCCAACCAATTTTATGCTTTTTGGGAGATATTTCTTTTTTCTATTTAAGACTAACTTTGAAAGATCATAACTCCTAGTACTTTTCAATTGTTCACAATTACCGCAGCCTGTTTTGTACTTTTTGCATCCCATAGAATAGTGGCATCCCCCTGTCATCGGCCACATATCTCTCATAGTCCACACTATTGGCTTATCTACCTTACCCAAATGCTTGATATTCACAAATCCTCCATTTATCCAGTGTAGATGAATAATATCAGCTTCCTTGTATTCTTTTACTTTTGTAAAATTTACTCCGAACATTCCAGTGCTAAATGCTGTCCGTTTTCTTTTGGGATAAAAGAATAAAAACACGTTATCAAGATGCCCTCGTATGATATTAAGAACTTTATCTTTTTTTGACTTCACAGTCGTAATAACATTATCGTCGTCATAAGTGATTTTACTATTTGTAAATACCTTGCTTTCTACTCCCAGTTCTCTTAATCCACAATGTAGCCAATATGCTCCCCTTGCAGCACCACCGCTTAATTCGCCAGCTACTATGTGTAATACTTTCATTATTTTTCATCCCCTAACAAATCAAGTAAATCGCTATTAATTTTGCTTAGTAGCTCATAATGATACCCTTTAAAAGTTTGTTTAAAATTAGATACTTTCTTTCTATAATGAAATTCAGATTTATCTTCTCTTTTTGCCAATTTTGTTGGCTTATATTCTTTTTCAAATAATCAGCTAACACTATTTTCTTAAAACGTTTGTCGATATACTTATACAACGATGATTGAAAATATTTTGAAATTCAAAATGAGATTATCACTATAGCTAATCTGCTAATTATGTACCATGTAGAAAGAAGAAGTTCTTTTCTCTCTCTTTTCATATGAAAAGAGAAAAATCGAATATTTATCAGTTTCCTTTAATCTCACGTCTTTGGTTCCTGTAACGATAGCTTTCTCCGTTGAATAGTATTATCTTACTGTTGTGGATTAACCTGTCGATAATCGCTGCTGTCATCCTTTCATCGTGAAATATTTTAGCCCATTCTGCAAATTCAAGGTTACTGTTTACCAAGATAGATCCTTTTTCATATTTTTCCCTCATTGCTTTTTTAAACGCTTTAAGGGTATTGTAATATTGTTCAATTATGCCCCTCTCTTTCTATAAATTTACGAGTCACATTTTTTGAACCAAATCCATGTTTGTCTAATATTCTCGTTTTTAAAGCATGTATATAAAAATCTAAATTGTTTCCTATTTTTATAGTATTATCACAATTATAAGCAGTTCCTCTCCCATATGCAACAACACTTTCATGTCCTTGCTCTATAAGCATTTTATGAATGTCAGCAGCGATCCTTCCCGTGCTTCCTGTTCCACAAACAGTGTTTATTTGAAGTACCTTCACTTCCAATTCTCCTTAAACCACTGGTATGTAAGTTCTAATCCTTCTTTCAATTCTATCTTATGTCTCCATCCAGTGTTGTGCAATCTTGTTACATCTAAAAGCTTTCTTGGTGTTCCATCGGGTTTGGTTGTGTCGAATCTTATTTCTCCTTCGTATCCTACAACTTCTTTTATCAATTGTGCGAGTTCTTTTATCGTTAAATCTTCCCCTGTCCCTATGTTTATTGGTTCATTTCCATCGTAGTTGTTCATAAGATGTAATACAGCGTCTGCCAAATCGTCTACATGAAGGAACTCCCTTCTTGGATTTCCCGTTCCCCACACTTCAACGTAGGGCTTGTTGTTTATTTTTGCTTCATGGAATTTTCTCAGTATCGCTGCTAATGCGTGGGATGTTTCCAAGTCAAAGTTGTCGTTTGGGCCGTACAAATTTGTTGGCATTACGCTTATGAAGTTAGTCCCGTATTGTTTGTTGAAGTATTGGCACATTTTTAATCCTGCTATCTTTGCTACTGCATAAGCCTCGTTCGTTGGCTCTAATGGTCCTGTGAGAAGATATTCTTCCTTTATTGGTTGTGGACATAGTTTTGGATATATACATGAACTCCCAAGGAAAAGTAATTTCTTTACTCCGTAGTCATATGATGCTTTAATTACATTGCTTTCTATCATTATATTGATGTAAGCAAAATCTGCGGGATATGTGTCGTTTGCTTTTATGCCTCCAACCTTTGCTGCAGCTAAAAATACATACTCGGGCCTTTCTTTTTGAAAGAACTCTTGTGTTTGTTGTTGGTTTGTTAAGTCTAACTCTTTGTGTGTCCTTGTTATTATATTCGTGTATCCTTCATTTTTCAATTTTCTGTATATGGCTGATCCTACCAATCCTTTGTGTCCAGCTAAGTATATTTTACTGTCTTTGTTCATTAAAAAGAACTCCTTTCAAATATTTTCTACTCTTTTATCCATTCGTTTCTTTGATTTTCTTTCAAGGCAAGTTTTAGATCGTTTTCTACCATTATTTTTACAAGTTCTTTGAATTTCACTTGTGGTTCCCACTTTAGTTTTTCTTTTGCCTTTGTTGAGTCTCCAACCAACAAATTGACTTCTGTAGGTCTAAAATATACTGGATCGACTTCTATTATTGTGTCTCCTACTTTTAGTGGTGTTTTGATATCACCAAGCACTTCTTCGAGTTTTTTTCTGTCTAAACTGTCTACTACGCCTTTTTCATTGCTTCCTTCACCTTTCCATCTTACGCTAACTCCTATGTTACTAAAGGTTTCTTCACAGAATTCCCTTACACTGTGTGTTTCTCCCGTTGCTATTACATAGTCATCTGGTTCATCTTGTTGGAGCATCAGCCACATGGCTTTTATATAATCAGGTGCATAACCCCAATCTCTTTTGGCTGATAGATTTCCTAAGTATAACTTTTGTTGCCTTCCAACAAGTATTCTTGTCGCTGCCCTCGTGATTTTCCTTGTGACGAAGGTCTCGCCCCTTCTTGGTGATTCGTGGTTAAAGAGTATTCCGTTACATGCAAACATGTTGTATGCTTCCCTGTAATTTATAGTTATCCAATAGGCGTATAATTTTGCAGCAGCGTATGGACTTCGTGGATAAAAAGGTGTTTTCTCTGTTTGAGGTATTTCTCGCACTTCTCCATATAATTCAGATGTGCTTGCTTGATAGAATTTTGTCTTTTTTTCCAATCCTAATAGTTTAATAGCTTCAAGGATCTTCAGTGTGCCTAAGGCTACCGTTTCAGCTGTGTATTCGGGCGATTCAAAAGAGACCTTCACATGACTTTGAGCAGCTAAATTATATACTTCGTCAGGTTCAACTTCTTTCATGATTCTTATCAAATTTGTGGAATCAGTTGAATCTCCATAGTGTAGAATCAATCTTCTATTTTTTTCATGAGGATCTTGATATATATTATCTATTCTTTTTGTGTTGAAAGAAGAGGATCTTCTTATTATCCCGTGAACTGTATATCCTTTTTCAAGTAGATATTCTGCTAAATAGCTTCCATCTTGTCCAGTTATTCCAGTAATGAGTGCGGTTTTCATTTGGGTTCCTCCTTTTTCCCTGTACTACTAACAATATCAAATATATAATCACAAAACAAAAATTGCAGGATTCATCTTTGCCTTGTTAGAAAGGTTTTTATTTTTGAATTTTTTCAAATCTATGAGAAGTTATTTCAATTCCTATTTAAACATCACTTTTATTCGTTTTGAAATACAGAATTTCTCAGCTTTCTAAGCTTATATATGAATGAAGGAGAAGATAATTTTCTTATAATAAATTTTAAAATACGAATATAAAATACTATGTGTATTTTTATTTTTTGTGATTTTTTGGATGCATATTTTAAAGATATTTCTTTTATTTCACGATAAGCTTTTAGTTTGTACTTTGTGGCAACACCCGTTTCTTCAAAATCCGATATAATCAGATCTATTTCTTGAAACTTTCGTTTTTCTTGGTACATGTGTAAAAAAGAATCATAATCTGAACTTATTTTATAATTATTTGAAAATAAGTTATTTTTTAATAGATGAGATTTTACAAAAGCAGATTGATGGCAAAAAATCATTCCATAATTTATATTCTGTAATTTTTTGGGTTTGCTGATCATATCTACTTTCTCATCAGCTATTAAATGGGTTTTTCCATAGATAATATCTGCTTCCTTAAAAATAGAATCATGTTCAAATATTTTGGAGATAACTTCTTCATCAAAAAAAGTATCCCCAGCATTCATAAAAATGATCCAATCTCCAGTTGCTGCTTTTATTCCCTTATTCATTGCATCATATATACCATTGTCTTCTTCATATATATATAGAAATCGTTTTAATTTATTCTCTATTAAATTTTTATTGGTTTTTATATATTCTTCCGTACCATCTTCTGATTTACCATCGACAATAATTAACTCGATATTATTATATTTTTGTTTTAAGATAGAATCAAGAGTCTTTTTTAAACCATTTTTATTGTTCAAAGTGATAGTAACAATTGTAACTAAGGGATTCATTGGTGCCCTCCTGTTTTTATAAGTTCCAAGCTTGTTTTTTTATAAATAATTCGATCTTGAAATTGTCTTTAAAAAATCTTTCCCCTAGGTATTCTTTATTATTAGGAATTATTTGAATGCATTTTATATTTTACCAATAATATTTATTGCATTTATAGCAAAAGCATAGCTTAAATTTATAATTAGAGCACCTTTTCTATAGCCTTTTACATAAGATAAAGATAATATAAACATTTCCAATGTAAAATAAAAACCTAAAATTCTAGATGCCATTTCATTCAATGAATTGAAAAAAATGAACATAAACATAAACATTATAAAGAATGTTCTAACAATCCTTAATTGAGAAAAAATGTAGTCTTCTTTTTTTATCTTTCCAAAATAGTACTCACTCAATAAAAATATCAATAATATAGGTAAATACTTTATTGTAAAATCCACTCTACCCTCGGTAATATTAAAGTTAAGATACTCAGAATAAGGAGTGTAACTAATTATAATCGGAAGTAACATTATAAGAACTATACTAATCGTTAGAAATAACAACCTAACTAAATTAATATTAAGGCTGAGTTCTAATCTAGAAGTAGGATCTTTTTTTTCAAAGAAATATTTCTTTTTTGCAAAGTAAATTATAAAAACAATAAGAAAATAAAACATCGCAGAGCTCAAATGAATAAAAGGAGCAAAGGCAAAAATAATAAAAGAATAAATTATTTTATTATTCAAAAAAAACCAAATAGCTATAAAAACAATTAAACTCGCCATGTATTGTCTTAGTCCATTATTAACCCCTAAAGTAAAGGCCGTAGAAAAAAAAGCAAAAATCAAGGATATGAACTTATCTACCTTATTTTTAGAACTCTTAATATATAGTCTAATGCTTAGGTAAGTTAATACTCCTATCAACAATTGAATAACAAGGATAACGTTTCTATTGCTTAAAAATGGCCTTAATAGTATTATTAAAAAAGAAAATAAAGGCTCATAATAAGGATAATCTACTGAAGCAACGTATGATGGTATATCGTAAGTATCAGGTTTTAGAAAGTATATTATGATAAAGATAGTAACAGAAGAAACTATGAAAAAAAATTTAAATTTTTTATTATAAACGAGTATAGATATAAGATGTTGCAAAGAATATAAAATCCCTAAAATCATTTTTTCTCCCCTAACTATATTTAATTTTCTAATATATTTCTGTATCCCAACCGGAATAATCTATCTTCTTTAATTTTGCTATGTCTATAATTAGAAAAAGGTTCTCTTACAAGAAGTGTAAGAAAAAAGCTGAATTAAAATAAGCTTAACAATGACAATAAAGAAAATTTAAATTCGACTTACATGTTGATTTTATCTCTTTGTTGTTCTATCTTTGTTATGCACTATAGCTTTGTTATGTTCAGTATCTGTTCAAAGAATTTGGATAGCTATTTTCTCATTTGGTATCACTCTTGGTATATTTTGTGTTTTTCTAAATATTATCAGATTATTTAATCATTTGTTCATGTTTCATTTTCTTCTATCCACACTTTTTGGAAGAGGACCTTTTTCTACCCACAATTTTGGAAGAAAACTTTTTTAATATTTTATTCTATATAGAATATTGTCGAATTTATTAATTTGTCTCATAATAGTTATATAAATTGGAGGAAAATGCATCAGGAATAATAATATAGTTTTTGCGGTTTTTACTTTTTTTGTTTTTGGTTGGTAGATTTTTAATTCTTTTCTGATAAACTTATTTTTTAATAATCTAATAACCATTTTTTTGGTTTTTTTATCTTTCTTATCGAACGACACCAGCCCTCCTGTTACCATATTCCAATAATATCTTGGTTTAAATTTATTTCTAAAAATTTCTTTTTCTTCTGTCCCGTTTTGGAGAAGACTTTCAATTAAATACATAGCTTTTATGGTATGCAGAGATTTTATGCTAGATTTGTGTGTAGCAGAGTTCTTATGATAAAAATAGTAACTTAAAACTTTTTTTATGCACGCGATGAATTTTGCTTTCAAAAAGGCATTAAATGTGAACACAATATCCTCAGCTCGAGCTACTCCCTTAGGAAAATAAATATTATTAGCATTTAAAAAAGATTTGTTATATAAAGCACTCCCTATTCCAATCCAAAGGTTCTTTAGCATATATTCCTTTATCAACGAACCATTCTTTTCTATATACATGTAATGATCTTCATATTTTCTTAAAGGCTTTCCCTTGGGATTTATTATATCGTATCCCCAATATACAATATCTGGCATAGTTACCATTTTTAATTTCTGATTTATATCCTTAATCAAATCCTCATGAATAATATCATCGGCGTCTAAAAAAAGGACATAGTCTCCTTTTGCTTCTTTTATGCCTACATTTCTTGCAACACTCACACCTTCATTTTCTTTATCTATAATTCTATATATAAAATTACAATTTTCTAATAATTCCTTCAGAATCTCTTTTGAATTATCTTTAGAACCGTCATTGATAAAAATTACTTCAAAATTTTTTTCTTTTTGTTTTTTTATACTATTTATACTGTTTCCGATTAATTTTCCAGAATTATAAAAAGGTACTATTATTGATATTAAAGTTTTTTCTTTCAAAAGAAATTTCTCCTTTTACTGTTTTTTCTTTTATTTGCTTCTTATTCTTTCTAAGATCGAAGATTATAATATTGATAAAAATGGCTTTATGACTTATAAATATCTATTATTTAATAGAATACTTCATCTCAACAAAACATTTCATATTTTTCTAAATGATGCATCGTGCAAGCCTCCAAACATTTCCTCTTTATTTTTAGTAGTTTTTCTTCAATTTTAAAATTTAACAGCAGGGAAATGAGATTATTATTTTTAGATTAATATAGCCATTTTTCTTTTTATCTGCTATTTATTTTTTAAAATTGAATATAATAATGTTGTAAAAATAGGTTTTATGTCATGAATATCTATTATTTGATAGATAATATTATCATGCTTTTCAAAAATCTTTTGAATTTTTTCTTTAAAACTTAGCTTTTTATCTTTTAAAATACTCATTAAATCTCCTGGGAAAAACCATCTAAAATAATAATTTTCATTGTAAGTTTTATCTACTTCAGATGGTTTAATATTTTCGAAATAAACTTTCAGAAGTGAATCAAGAAAATTTTTGCCTGCAAATAAAGCTAATCCAATTGTTCCCCACATTCTAGGATTTATTTCCATTAATACAAGCTCTGAACTCCTAGGATCTTCTTTGAATTCAACCATGGCAAGACCACTCCAATTTAAACTGTTCAAAAGTTTTCTTCCAATAGATAAAGCATCGTTATCATAAACTGAAATAGCCAAAGTGCTCGGTCCACCGCTAGGTGGGTATTCTCTGATTCTTTGATGGCAAAACCCAAATACCTCTTCTCCATTGTAGTACAAAAATGATGCTCCAATAGCTCTCCCACCGTTAGGTATGTACTCCTGAATTAAAGGGAAACCATACTTTTGAATGTATTCTGAATTTAAACTATTCAATAATTCTTCTTTGTTGCTTAAATAAACGATACCTCTTGAACCTGAACTTTTTCGAGGCTTTAAGACCAATGGAAAAAAGTTGATTTTAAAAATATTTTTTTTAAAATCTTCAAGATTTTCAAAAATAAGCGTTTTTGGTACGCGAACACCTAATCTTTCAGCAAATTGGATTGTTTTTAGTTTATCTTGACATATTTCAAAGCTTGTTAAATCTGGAGCTACTATAGGGACTTTAAACATCTCGGTATTCTTAGCAAAAAATTCGACACTTTTTTCATTACACGGTATAAGGAGATCAATTTTATTTTTATTGATTATTTCCGTTGTTTTATCAAGACTCAGTTCTTCAAAATAATAATTTTTTTGAACGTATTTACTAGATCCCCCAATAGAATATTTATTTAAACTGATTGTATATACGTTATGCCCTAACCTTCCTATCTGCCTTATCAAAGGCAAAACTTTCCTATACTCCGCTTCAACGAATAAAATATTGTATATCTCTTTTTCACCTCAGCTTTTTTAAAACTGTTTTAAAAAAGCTTCTTTTTATTTCAACAGTTTTCAAAATTTTAGATTCGTCTGATAACAGTTTTAGTAATGTCTCTCTGTTTACATTATCATTGTCTGATCTTACTGTAATATAGCCTTTGGCTAAATCCTTCGGTTTATGAGCATCGCTGCCGTAGCCCTTGATTTTTTTGTATCTTTTTGCCAACTTGTAGGATTTCTGAATTTCAAACTTGGTAAAATATTTTGCGTTGAAAACTTCTATTATGTCAATTTCATCTATGTAAGATAATACTATCTTAAGTTTTGGTTTTCCTTTTCTGTATAAATCATATGGGTGAGGTAAATATGTTATTCCGCCTTGATTTTTAATTTCTTTTAGTGTTTCACTAAAAGTTAATTGGGGAGAAATCCTTTTTTTTATAAAAAGGCCAATAATTTCTCCTGCGTCTGAGGTCATAATTTCTTCACCAGTAATGAACCATTTATTTTGTATTTTATAAAGCTCTTTTCCACATGAGTATAGTTCATGAAATTCAAAATTATCGTGATCTGTAACTGCAAAAACGTCTATTTCAGCATTTTTTAAAAAATCTTCTAAACTCAATTTACCGTCATACGAATAAGAACTATGATTGTGAAGGTCGATCGATAATTTCCCAGTTTGTTTATTCATTGTTAATTATATCTCCTAAACTTTATCAATATAACTATTCCTCTCAACTAACAAAAAGCAAATCAATTTCACAGGCATAAATGCTATCTAACTAAATATCCAATTACTGTGTCAACTAACTACGAAATAATATGTTTCAAGGATTTTTTAGATTTTTCCATTCAAACCAATTTCTATCTCTATTTAGAGCAAAGTGTTCTTGTTGTGAAAAGACAGTCTGATTTAAATTTATCATTTGATCAATATCTTGCTCAGTGTATTCTCTTATGACCAATTTAATTGAGCCTTCCTTCGTAATTATATATTACTTCGGATATTGTTCTGCTTTTATCAATTTTAACAATTTTACGAACCTTTTTATGAAAATTTCTTACGCCTATGTATGTTTTTATATACTTATTAACCTTCAAATTATGCAATCTTGGATGATCCCCTATCATTTCTCGCGGATGAAAATAAAACATAAAATAATTATCGTTTTTCTTTTTTGTTTGTTTTATTAGATGTTTTTGTACAAATAACGGGGTAATTCTTGAAAATCCCCCCCCTATTGGCATTCGAAAAAATTTGTTTTTATAGACAGAGATAGGAAACTCATAAAACTTTTTGTTTTTAGATTCTATGCTAAAAGGATGCGAAGTGAATTGAGAATTACCTCCTGTTTCTCTTTTTGCAGGAAAAATGCTTGCATCATAGTTAAAACCTATTTCGGATAAAATATCTATTAAATGTAAATAATCTTCAGATGAAAAGCCCGGTGCCCTATAACCGATTACTTCTTTGCCTATTATTTGTTCTAAAAGAGTTTTGCTTTTGAGTATGTCGTTGGAAATTTCTTCGTCATTTAACTTGTTTAATTCTTTATGATAATATCCGAGACACCCTATTTCATGTCCTCTTTTATCAATTTCTTTTATGAGTGTAGGATGCTTTTCTGCGATCCAACCAAGGACAAAAAAAGTTGCCTTGCTATTATTTTCATCTAATAAATCTAAAATTTTGTGGGTACCTTCCTCAACTATTGATGGTAATTCGTCCCATTGATCGTAGGGGGGAATGTTCGCATTCAAAATGTGGAACCAGTCTTCCACATCTACCGTTATAAATGTATAGGGAATATCTATATAATTTATTTGATTCACCTTGTCCCCCTCATTCCTAGCATTGTTTCAAGTGTTTTGAGCATTATTTTAATATCTAGAAATATGTTTCTGTTTTTTATGTAATACAGATCATATTCTGTTTTTTTCATATAGTCTTCAAGGGTTGATGTGTGTTTGTAATGTATCTGTGCCCAGCCTGTTATTCCAGGGTTTAGTTTGAGCCTGTAATTGTAAAAAGGAATTTGGTTTGACATCATGTTATGAAACTCTAACATTTCTGGCCTGGGACCTACAATAGACATACTCCCTTTTATTATATTCCAAAATTGGGGTAGTTCGTCAAGCCTTAACTTTCTTATTATTTTCCCGCTTTTTAAAACACGTTTTTCTATATCTTTGTTTGGATTGTTTGGGTCTATTTTCGCTTCTTTCAAAGATCTAAACTTGTTGATAATGAATATTTGTTCGTCTTTTCCCATTCTTTTTTGTTTGTAAATAATGGGTTTGCCGTCTTCGATCAGTATAGCTAGGCTTATTATCAACATAAACGGGGAGAATAGTATTAAAAGTA
>Ga0182240_100244_pt1 | contig 21483 bp, 21 predicted proteins | sample hydfrates4_PW_90_FD_145594 | JGI IMG/M metagenome (GOLD analysis project Ga0182240, IMG submission 145594) | Subsurface microbial communities from deep shales in Texas, USA - hydraulic fracturing test 4_PW_90 | ecosystem: Environmental > Aquatic > Deep subsurface > Shale gas/oil reservoir >...
ATAATATAAAATATCCTAAATTTAAAAATAATAAAGATTTAAAAAAATGGTTAAATAAAAGCTATAAAAATATTTATGGAGAAAAAATATGGGATTATAAAAAAGTTACTTATGGTGGACATAAGGGTATTATTAACCCTAACAGACCTTATATAAGTAAATGGTGTGTTGTTGATACAAGAAATATTTTTGAATTTCAAAATAAAAAATACATGATTAGTAAAAATATTAAACAATATCAAGTCGGCAAAGATAATAAGTGTGAAATGGATATGATTTTGGTTTTTGAACAAGATGGAAATATGTATTTTTTCGACCAAGATATAAATGAAATCAATGAAAAATATATTTATAAAATTGGTTAACAACAAAAATATAAAAAATGGCTTTAAAACGCCTTTAATTTTATTCCATGACCTATTTATCATTAAAACAATTTTTAATTAAATCTCGGCGAAATTTAAAAATGTTTATAAAATTATACAATTCTATGTAACTATTGAAATTTCAACATTTATATATATTGTTAAAGTTTTATCAAAAAGTGTAAATTAAGGGGGTTACTATTATAAAATCTATTAGAGATTATCCCAAGTCTGACAGAGAATTTTTTGAAGATAATGAAGGTAATGTAAGATATAATAATTACTGTCTAGAATGCGTAAAACAATGTAAACAATCATATAAAGTTAATTTTATTTATTGTCCTATAAAAGTCAAGGCACATACGCCTCAGCAATATTTAAATAAATTAAAAAATGATAAAATTCCTATTAAAGAAATCGCAAATAAAATTAATATACATACTAGAACATTAACGTCTATGCTTAATGAGAATCAAGATATGCCTACTGAGGTCTATATAAAACTTGAAAAAGAGTTATATAACAAAACTATAAATTGTTAGGATGATTATATGCGTATACAAACCCTTGGTGCTAATGGTATGGTAACTGGTTCATCTACCTTAGTTACTACCCTCGATGGATTGAATATTTTGATTGATTGTGGTTTTGTTCAAGATAATAGTATGTCATTTGAAAAAGTTCAAAGAATTAATACAAGAGAATTTGAAGGGAACATTAGTGAGTTAGATTATATTATTTTAACTCACGCCCATCTTTGACCATGTTGGAAGGTTGCCTTTGTTGATTAAGCAAGGATTTAAGGGAAATATTATCGCAACACAGGCAACTGCTGAATTTGCTGGGCTTAACTTACCTGATGCAGCTTACTTAAATGCATTAGAAGTTGAAAGAGCAAATAAAAAACGACCAAAGAATAAACTAAAGCCAGTCTACACAATGGAAGAAGCTGATAGCTGCATAGATTTTATTAGATGTTATGATTATAATAGGGAAATTAAGCTTAGTGAAAAAACAAGTGTAGAATTACTTAGAGCGGGACACATGCTTGGTGCTGCAATGGTTAAAATTATATATAGAGATGGCTATGATGTTAAGAGAGTTTTGTTTACAGGAGATACTTCTGGAAAATATGATAATCATCCTTATTTAACTATTGCTGATGATATTGGCAAAGTAGACTGTATTGTAACGGAAAGCACATATGGAAATAGGTTACATAACAGACAAAGCCATATTGAAAAACTAAGACAATGTATACAAGAAACTTGTATTGATAAAAAAAGAACTTTGTTAATTGCTGTTTTTAGTTTACAACGCAGTACAGAAATATTACATTGGCTTAGAGATGTTTATTTAGAGAATCCTGAATTTGAAAAAATTCCTATATATCTTGACTCACCTATGTCAATTGATGCACAAGAGGTTGTAAGAACTAATGAAGAATACTGGGGTAAAAAATGGTTGACGAAAGAAGAAAAAATAGGTAGTCTTTGGGATTGGGATAAAGTTGTATATGTTGTTAAAGCTGAAAAATCTAAAAGATTATCTTCAGATGGAAGTCCTAAAATTTTAATATCATCTGCTGGTATGTTAAATGGCGGCAGAATACAACATCATTTACAGACATTTTTACCAAGTAAAAGTTGTAAATTATTATTAACTGGATTTGTTGCTGAAGGTACTTTAGGATATAAATTATTAAATAGTAAACAAAAAACAATAAGTATTTGTGGAAAACAAATTAGAATTAATGCTAAAATTGACAGAATTGAAGGTTATTCATCGCATGCTGATAAAAAAGAACTTATAGAATTATTAAATACATGTGAAAAGAAAAAACTTAAAAAGATTATTGTAAATCATGGAAATGTCGAATGTAGCAAAGAATTTACAAAAGTATTACAAAGTGAATTTCCTAATACTGAAGTTATTTTTCCACAATATAAGCAAATTATAAAAATTTAGATTTTTACACAGTTATTAGTAATGATAGCTGTGCTTTTTATTTTTAATTAATTAACTTATGAAACGTATCGCTTTGTCAGGCAAGTGAGCGTGGAAGTTCTAAGCTGGTTTGTGCATTAAGCCAATTCCTGACTAGGATATTTTATCCGAAACGTAAAAATGTACAAAATTTAAAGGGAGGAATTTTATGGCTAGAACAACATTGGATTTTAACGCTAATAATGCAGTTATTGATTTTGAGGAAATGAAAATTATAGAATTACCTAAAAAGAAAGACGACCCAACTAAAGTTTATGATTTAAATAAGATTTTACAACAATTCAATGGTGTTGAAGGAATAACTTTCAAAATTAGTACGCAACAAGATGTTGAGCCTGATAGTACAGAGTATTAAGATTTACATATATCATCCTCTTTTTTATAAGCCAGTGGTTAATTGGGAGTAGCTGCTGGCTTTGTAACTTAAATTTACAAATCATACAGAAACAACTACCCACGGGTGTTGTTTCGAAAAATATTAATAATCTTAGTTAGAGGTTGTGAGTGAGAATGAATAAGATTGCAAAAAAAAATTATGCAAAAGATTTACATCAAGATTTAGAAGATATTCAAGAATTGATTCAAATTAAAAAGAAAGCATATAAGACAAAAGGAAGAACCGATGATTTACGTGATTTAGATAGACTTATAAATCTTAAATGTAAAATTATTGAACAAATAAAAAGAACTTTAGCTTAGCTGGAGGTGTGTGAGTGAGAGAAATTTGGGAAAGAAGAGAAAATGAGTCTTTGATGGATTATGAAGAAAGGTTATATAGAAATCGTTCGGAATATGGTATTGATTGGGAAAAAATTAATGAGTTGTTAGAATTAGAACAACATCCAGATACAACTAGAAAAGCTAGTGTTGGATATATAAAAAGAATAGACCAAAAAAGACAAAATAAATTTGACAAATCAATAATGATTATAAATGATTTGCATTTACCATATGAAAGAGAAGATATATTGGAAGTTATTAAAAAACATTCAAATGAAATTACTACATTAGTTATTGCTGGAGATTTAATGGATTGTGAAAGCATTTCTAAGTTTCCTAAAATAAGAAGAAAATCTTTAGAAGAAGAATTAATATACTCCTATGAATTTATTAAAAAAATAAGAAAAATATTAGATAAAGGGCAAAAAATTATTATAATTAGAGGAAATCATGAAGAAAGATTATATAAGGAAATTTGCAGTATGCACAAAAAAGAATTTCAAAAATTTATAAATCCTGAAATAATTGAAATGATAATAGATGGATTTGTAATATATGACAATGGTAAAAAAATGAAATATGAAGGAGTTAGTGATATTACATATGTTCCGCATTGGTATGTTAATATTGAAAACAAAATAATTGTTGCCCATCCAAAAGATTTTAGTAAAGTTAAAGGTAAAATGTTAGAAAGTATTGCTGGTCATTTTGTCAATAGGCATGAAGAATTTGAAGTAATTGTTATGGGACATACACATAAATTTTCAACTGGAATTGTTGATAGATACGCTGGTGTATTTGTTGTTGAAAATATGTGTATGTGTAAGCCACAAAATTATTCAGATAAAGGTAAATTAGGATTCACACCACAAACATATGGATATACAATAATTAAATATAATGATAATGAAAAGATAAAGTTTGATAATATTAGAACTTATCATTTAGATGAACTTTATAATCAAAATGAAGATTATGTTATAAATTTGTAATAATAATAATAATAATAATAAAAAGAAAGTAGGTGCTAAGATGGCACTATTGTATTTTCTTTCAGGTGTTTTGTTTGTGTATGTGGCAATGCCACTTTTGGATTCCATAACTCAATTAATTATTTCTTATATTAATATATTAGTTAGTGGTAATAACAAAATTATAAATAATATGCATATGGAAATGCAAGATGATAATTCACATAGAATTGGTTTTCAATATCAAGAACCTATGGAATTTGAATATTATGAAGAAGATTATGAAGATGACGTTTAGGGTAAAATGGTGTTTTTATCTAAAAATAGCAAGAAGACTCCCACCTCTTTAGGTGGGAGATGAATTGCTCAAAGGCATTCCCAGAGCAATACAAGTTGCGAGGGATAATGGGTGTTTGAACCACCCTTTGAGAATAAGGGTAGTGTAATCTACCAAACTTCTCAAGAATCTCCCACTTCTTAGCGAAGCGTAAGTGGGAGAGGTTCAATTATGTTAATTATATAGGAGGTGATGATGCAACGTGGCTAAGAAAAGCAATACTTATCTTGATGATGGCATTATCTGTGTATATCATGGTGGCAAACCAATTAGTTTGTCAAACTTTTATTTGTCATCAAGTCTTATATTTAAAGGTATTGGCGTAATCCCTATTTGCAAAGATTGTATGAAAGACTTGTTTAATTATTATTTGGAAAAATATGAAAATGATAAAATGGCTTTATATAAATTTTGTGAAAGAATTGATTTTCCATTTTATGAATCAGCTTATAAGGGTGCGAAAAAGACTTCAGAAGCGTCTGGTTGGATGTTGCATCAAGCCTATTTTAAGCAAATTAATAGTTTTAGAAATGTGAACAACTATGGTGATTGTTTTGATGATGGTGATAAAATTTCAAATGACATAAAATCAAATAAAGAAATTAGTGTTAAAGAAGACGATTTTATAATTACTCGTGAAATGATAAAAGTTTGGGGCAGAGGTTATACAAAAGAAGACTATGAGTTTTTAGAAGATTCATATAGAATGTGGACTACAGAGTGTAAATCCGATTTGCTTTCAGAGCGAAAACTTTTTAGAGAAATTTGCTTAAAAGAATTAGAAATAAGAAAAGGAAGAGAATCTGGTAAAAATGTTGACAAACAAGTTGAAGCTTTTCAAAAATTGATGAAAGATGCTAATGTTAGCCCTAAAGATATTAATGCTGCAAACGATCCAAGTAATGAAAAAGTATTAGGTATGAAAATAAAAGAGATAGAGTCAACTAAACCTTGTGAAGTATTTAATGATAAATCTTTATATAATGATTATGATGGATTTCTTGATTATTGGAAAAGATTTATATTGCGACCAATGAAGAATTTGCTAATTGGGTCAAGAGAGTTTGATAAAGAATTTAATATCGAAGAAGGCGATAATTAATGGCTAGTTATAAGAATTTTCAAAATGACAAAAGGAAATATGCAAATTCTTATGATATGACAAAACGAGGAAGAAACCCAATAAAAAAGAAAAATTTAAAACATGAAGCCGAGGAAAATCTAATTCACTGGGTTACTTTTTATAGAAGAAATATACATAGATTTGTTGAGCATTATTTTGGAATAGAATTATATTTATATCAGAAAATATTATTATATTTAATGAATTTATGTACGCTTATAGTAGTTGTTGCTTGTCGTGCTGCTGCAAAATCATATATAATAGCAATTTATGCATGTGCAAGGTGTGTTCTTTATCCCGGATCTCGGGTAGTGGTTGCTAGTGCAACTAAAAAACAGGCAAAATTGATAGTAACTGAAAAAATTCAAAAAGAATTAATACCTAACTCGCCTACTTTAGCTAGAGAAATTAAAGGAATAAAAACAAATAATCAAGACATAGAAGTTTTTTTCCATAATGGAAGTTCATTAGTTGTAGTACCTGCTTCAGATAATGCGAGGGGGTACAGAGCTACAGCGATAATATACGAAGAATTCAGAATGATTAACAAAGAAGTTATTGATAGTGTTTTATCTCCGTTTTTATATGTTAGGCAAGCACATTATTTAAAAAATCCTAAATATTCACACTTGAAGGAAGAACCAGTAGAGATATATATAAGTTCTGCTTGGATGAAACAACATTGGATGTGGAAACACATAAAACTTGCTACTAAGTCTATGTATAATAATCTAGAATCATTGCTAATCGGTTTTGACTATGCAATAACTTTAAAACATGGTATAAGAACTAAAAAACAATTGGAGAAAGAAAAGAAAAAAATGGGTGCCACTACATTTGCTATAGAATATGAAAATATTATGCTAGGGGAAACGGAAAATGCCTATTACACTTATGATTTATTAAAGAAAAATCAAACTTTAAAAAAGGCTTTTTATCCGAGAAAACACATTGATGTTGTTGAAAAAAGAAAAAACAAATTTGATATACCTAAAAAACCTGGTGAGATTAGAATTATATCTGTTGATATTGCAATGGTTTCAGGTTCGCAAAATGACAATACAGCAATTAGTTGTATAAGAGCATTGCCTGTTAAAAATTATTATGAAAGACAATTATGTTATATGGAAAGTATGAATGGTGGGAATACGACTGAGCAATCAATAAGAATTAAACAAATATTTTCAGATTTTGATGCCGACTATGTTGTTTTAGATACACAGAACTCTGGTATAAGTGTTTTTGATGAATTGGGTAAGGTCTTATATGATGAGGAAAGGGATTTAGAATATGAACCTTGGACTTGTTTTAATGATGAAAAAACTGCTGAAAGAATTAAAAACCCAAATGCTTTACCAGTGGTTTATAGTATAAAAGCTCATGCAAGTTTAAATCATCAAATACATAAATATATGAAAGATGCTTTAGAACGTGGTAAATTTAAATTATTAATAAATTCAACTGAAGCTGAAGATTTTCTTGATAAAATAAAAGAATATTCAACAGGCGATGGAATTACTCAAGCAAATTTTTTAATGCCATATATACAGATTGAAGCCTTGATCAATGAAATGGTTAATTTATCATATGAAATTAATAAAAATAGCAATACTATAAAACTTATAGAACCAAGAAATGCTAGAAAAGATAGATATACTTCTGTTTCCTATGGAAATTACTTTATCCAACAATTAGAATTGGATTTAGAAAGTCAATCCCAATCTGATTATGATTTTACTTTCTTTTATAACTAAAAATAGCAAGAATACTCCCATCTTCTATAAGTGGGAGATGAATTGTTATAATCAAAGGGATAGAAACGCAGCAATCAACATACTCAATCAAGGATTAAAAGAATTAAGCATAGCTTAACATAAACTAGGGTAGGGACTACCCGATGTGAGGCTCGTGGAGGTAGTAGGTTGCGAGGCTGATGAAACGAGAATCTCCCACTTCTAAACGAAGTGAAAGTGGGAGAAGTTCAAAACTAAAATATAAGTAAAGGAGGTGTAATATGACTACACCTAACGAGTCTTATGAATTTAATGTTAATTTATCTTCTATTGAAGGAATAGTGTGGAACGAAAATTTTTTAACTGACACAAATATAAGTAACGTAAAAAAATGGTTGAAAAACCCAATGATATTTAATAAGGAAATTAGGTATTTATCTAATCAATTATATAATTCAAATGGTGTATATACAAATGTAGTAGATTATATGGTTTCAATTCCTACCCTTGATAGGGTTATATACAGTTTAAATAAAAATCATTCACGTTTTAAAAAAAATAAACAATTATTTATTGAATCACTTAATAAAATGAAAGATAAGATTATAACAAGAGATATATTACATAAATTAGCTATTGAAGGAATTTCATTTGCTTATTTTGAAGTAAACGAAAATAAAAGATTTGCAGAAGGATTTATAGGCGATGATGAGATTGATAATATTTATGAATTAAATGCAAAATTTAATTGTAGTGTAATCTCTCTCCCAACTGATTATTGTAAAATTGTTGGTACAAAAAATTCATCATATGTAATTGCTTTTGATATGAGTTATTTTGATCAATTTTTTAGTAATGGATTATCTAAAAAATTAAGAAGATATCCTAAAGAAATTAGAGATAAATATAAACAATATACTAAAAATAGAAATAAAAAATGGGCTATTTTAGATAATAATAAAACTATTGTAAACAAGGTTCGTTCTTCAAGAGATGAGAGATGGGGTAGACCCATAGGTCTTGCTGCTTTTGTTGATATATTATATGATGAATATTTTGTAGATACTAAAAGAAATGTTTTAGATGAAGTAAATAGTACAATTATTTACCAAACTTTTCCTGAAGGTGATAAAAAAGGAACTTCTTCCCTAACGCAAAAGCAACAAAAAACGCAACATAATAATATAAAAAATGCCTTATTCTCACGTGGTTTTAGACGTGGGGTTAACTTTTTTTCAGTAGCTGCTGGAACTAAATTAGATAAGCTTGAAACAAATATTGAAATACTTAAAACTGATGGAGAAAAAGAGTTGTTGAAAAGAATAGCTACAGATTTAGGTTTCGCTGGAAGTGCCTTAAATGGTGAAGATAGTAATTTTAGTTCACAGCAAATGAATATTGAATTAGTTACACGTGAAGTTTTAACATGGCTTGAACAAATACAAGAAGAATATAATAAAGTTATTAATGCAAATATAATAAAAGACCCACAGTGTTATGTTCAAATGTATTATATTCCTACTACTATTGCAAATCAAGATAAATTTATTAGGCATATGAAAGAATTATATACACAAGGTCGTGGATCTCTACAAGCTTGGATTGCTGCAACTGGTTTTAATCCAGATGCTTACCTTGCATTAATGGATGAAGAACTTGAAGAAGATTTCGAGAACAAATACCCTGTTCATAGAATTTCATACACAATGAGTGGTGAATCTGGTAGACCTTCTGAAAGCAACCCCACAAATGAAAATACTATAAAATCTAAAACTAACAACAATAAACCAAGACCTTCTTAGGAAAGGAGATGTAAATGATGAATGGAAAAATATTAGAAGTTTCAAAACTTAATAAGGTAACTGGTAGAACTTATATAAAAGTAGTTATACATGAAATACATAATTCTACTGAAGAATATAATAAAAATGGTATTTCATGGAAAGAAGAATATGTGTTAAATAATATTGAATCTGCTAAAACTATGCCAATATGTGCTGAATTTTTAGATGATTATGATAAAGAAGAGCCGTTTGGACATGGTGAAAGTGGAATCAAAGATGGGCAACCAATTTTTGAATATTCTGTTGTTGTCGGTGCTTTTGAAAATGCTTATATAGATGATATTGAAGTAAATGGAAAAACAATAAGAGCATTAATTGGTGAAGGGTATATATATGAACAAAGATATCCTAAATTTGTCAAATGGCTAAAGGTTAAAATGTATGATGGTGATTTACCTGAATCATCTGTAGAAATTTGTGCAAAAGAAGGCTATGAAAATGTTATATATGAAGATGGATGGAAAGAAAAAGGTAGAGTTCCAAAAATTTACGATTATACTGGTCATGCTATTCTTGGTATAGAACCCGCTGATGATTCAGCGGTTGTTTTAGAATTAAATAAAAACAATAAAAACAAGGAGGTTAAAGGGAATATGCCTGATAACAAAACTATAATTGAACTTAATGAAAAACTTGAAACTAAAACTAATGAAATTAATCAGTTAAAAAATGACATTAAAGAAAAAGATGTTAAAATTACTGAATTAAATTCTATAGTTGAAGAAAGAGAAAGTAAAATTAATGAGCTTAATGAAAAAATTACAACTGTAGAAGAACAACTTAAAGCAAAGGAGGGTGAATTAGAAACTTTAAAGTCTGAGTTTAATGAATTAAAAGAATACAAAGAAAAAGTTGAAAAAGAAAAATTAATTAATGAATTAAATTCTAAATTAGAAAAATTTAATGATGATGAAAAATCTTGTGTCAAAGAAAAGGTTGAAAAGTTTAACGTTGAGCCTTCTAAAGAGTTGTTAGATGAGATTATTAATGAAATTAATACTGAAATAGCTAAAAAAGTATTAGAACAAAGACAAAAACAAGTTTCTGCTGAACAAAATTCTAAAATTGAAGATATTTACGGTGATATTTATGAAACTAATTCACAAGAAATCACCGAAGATGATATTTATTAAAACAAAAATATAAAATAATAAACAAGGAGGAATTTTATTATGTTTAAACCTTTAACAATAGGTTATTACAAGCAAGTAAGAAATAATCCAAGATGCAAAGCGCAATCTAATGTTTATCCAGGTATGGTTGTTGTACTTGATGAAGCTAATAAAACAGCTTCAGTACCAGCAGACGCAGCTGCCGCACAAGGCAAACCTTATATTGTTTCAAATATTATTGATAAGCCAGAAGTTGAAAACAAAGCAGATTTTGTTGTTCAAACTGGAGAGTATGTAAGAGCCGATTATTTAGCAGATGCTAATGAGTTACTTATTGAGTTAGATTATAGAGTAATTGTTACTGATTTGAGTACTGTTGCTATAGGTGATGTTTTAGTACCTGCTAATGAAACTGATAATGCAGGGAATGGTGGTAAATGGATAAAAGCTGATGGTACAGCAATAGTGGCTTCAAGCTATGCTATTAATTTAGAAGTTGTTGAGAAAACTACTTTTGGTGACAAAGGTGTTTTATGTAAAGTTGTAGTAGCTTAATAAATAATAAAAATATAAAAAAATAGGAGGTATTATAATATGTATTTTGAAAAGAATACAAGGGTTGTTAAAAAAGATTCTGATTGTTTAGTAAATCCAAAGTTAAATGAAAAATCACCTATTGTTGAAATTTTTTCAGCAATTGTTGAAGGAAAAGATGTTACCAAATATAATAAGACTGTTGATAAAGTAATGGACAAAGTAAAAGAACTTGCACAAAAAAGTATGGCAGGAGATTTTAATGCTAAAGCAGAATTTAATACTATTCAAAGATATGTTATAGAGCCACATTTAACAAAAGTTATTCAGTTGTTTAATTTTATGGGAACTTTTAAAGATATTCCTTACAATGAACAACCAAGAGTTAAAACTTACAAACATGAATCTATAAGAAGCAACTTCCAAGCTACACATGGAGATGTACCTTTTGCAGTAACTAATTGGGAAGAATATCCAATTAACACTAAAACAATTTCTAGTGGTTATGCTGTTGATTACAGAGAAGTTGCTAGTGGTAATTTAGATAAAGTTTCTGAAGGTATGGAACAAGTAAAAGTTCACATGATGAATCAAGCTATGAATTATGTAATTTATGTACTATATAGCAAAATTAAAAACGCTACTGGCGTAAAATATTATAATGAAAATGCAGGTCTTACTAAAACAGGTGTAGACGATATAATTAAAAAGGTTAGAAGATTTGGTAGACCTGCATTAATGGGCGATTATGCTGTTGTTTCTCAGTTAAATGATTTTGCAGGATTTAAGGCTGACCCTACTGATACTAAAGCAGTTTTATTATCTGAGGCAGTTATGGAAGAAATAAGAAAAACTGGGTTATTAACAACTTACAATGGTGCACCAGTTGTAGAACTTCCAAACGAATATGATGTGAATAGATTAAATGGTACAGGTGATAACTTTGAAACTTATTTACCAGAAGGTTTATTGTTTGTAGTTCCACAGGGTCAAGTAGCACCACTTCAAATTTTCAGACGTGGTGGATTAACTTCAATGACTGCACAAGATATAATTTCTGGTACTGAGATAACTAGATTTGATATGGAAATTGGTGCAGATGTTCCTGATAGTCGTGTACATGAAATAGGTCTTTGTGTAGATTCAAGTTTATCTGTACCAACATTATAATAAGCTAAATAGGGGTTGATTATTAACCCCTATTTTTTATTTGATTTTAAAAAGGGAGGTATTATATGAAGAATATTAGTATGGAAGAAAGGGTGTGGGTTGAAAATTTATGTGCCTGGGACTTGTATTTTAAAAGACTTGAAGGTCATGGTGATGTAAGAATTCCAGCTAAAGGTCGCACTAGATTAGAAAGACTTGAAATACAAGCACAGGTTTATAATAAAAACCCATTTTTTGTTGGAGTTGATGAGAAAGGCAGTCATGCTAAAATTTTTATAGATGATAAAGATACTAGAGTTTTGGTAGGATTTGAGTCTGATGATACAAAAGAAGAACAAAATATATTAACTAAAGAGAAGATAGAGAAAATACTTAACTACAAAACTATGGGTACATTTAAGAAATATATTAAAGAAAATGTAGTTACAAACGCAGAAAAGGCTATGTTAATTGATGTTGCAAAAAGTATAAAATTAAATGATTATGAAAAAATACAATTCATTGAAGAATATACTGGTTTAAAGTTTGATGAATAAAGGAGGGGTAATTAATGTCGACCCCTTATATATTGATGCAAAATAGCTTTCATTCGCAATTTCAATCTAAAATAATTTTAGATGCTGACCTTGAAAAACAATTTTTGTTGTCCGCCATAGGTGATTTTTCTTTAGATTTGTATGAACTTACATGGGATAGTGTTAATGAAGAAATATTAGAAGATTTAAAACAAACAGAGATAAATTTATTAGGTAAATTAATGTATAAATATTATCTTTATCGTGAAAGAGATAAAGTATTAAAATTAAATAATATTATAGGTAAAGATGTAAGACTAACAGGAATGGCAGATAGTAAAGGTCATATTAATAAAACTATTGAAAGTTTGAATGGTGAAATTAGTGAAATTATAAACAAAATGAAAACTAATAGTTTTTACGAATAGGGCGTGATAGGTATGCCTAGTAATTGGTATTTAGTTAATGATAGTTATTATAGTGGTTTTGAAAAGGATATAGTAAATGATTATGCAGTAAGTGGTTTTACTGAAATTCTTAATAATTCACCTGAAGCCAAAGATATTTTTATTGATGGCGTAAGTTATAAAGGTATAATTCAACATTTAAACGATAATGATGAAATAAAAGAATTAAGAAAATTATTAGTTTCTATTGATACTATAATATCACGTGGAAGTTATATTGAATTAAACGGTGAATATTTTATAAATATTTCTGATATAGACAATAAAATATTTTATAAATCATGTAAAATTCAAAAATGCAACAATACTCTCAAATGGCAAGATGAAAACTTAAATACAATAGAAATACCTTGTATATTGCTTGATAAAACATCAGATGGTATTGAATATACTAAATATTTAAATTTAACAGAAGATCAAATATTAACAATTATACCTAAAAATAATGATACTATAAAATTGCAATTAGATAAAAGATTCATTTTTAACAATAGTGAACAAGCAATATATAAGATAACCAAAATTGATTTTTTAACACAACCGGGATTAATTAAGTTAACTATGAAAAAAGATTTGCTTACTTCAAATGATAAAGTGGATTTAAATATTGCTGATTATCAAGGATTAGTTGTATCAGGCATACAGGGTAGTGATACAATTAGGCTTAAAAATCAAGAAACTTATACTATTGATGTAGATGTAACATGGTCAATTTCTAATTCAAATGTAAGTATTATTAGTCAAGATAGCAGAAATATAACACTTAAAGGTGAAGTCATGGGTAATGTAACATTAATTGCTAATGATGGTGTAAATCAATATATTAAAGAAATTGTAGTAATACAATCATTCTAATACACTCTGAAAGGAGTGTTTTTATGGGTGTAAATGGAAGATTTGAAAAATTAAATGATTATATGGGTGAAATTTTAATCAGTTTAGTTGAATCTGATAATTTAAGTAAATTAATTTATTACAATACGGAAGATGCATTACGCCAACTTTCATTATCTAATCCTTACCAGTTAATCCACACTAAAGTATTTCCTTATACTTATGTTCCACCTACAGATGATGAAGCAAATGTTTATTTAACTGTTAGTTTTAGACAATTTAAAAAATACAATAGTAGTTTTAAAATAGGCTATTTGTATGTAAATATTTTATGTCATAAAAGTTTAGTATCAATTTATGAGGGTTCCCGTATTTTTAGTTTAATGAATGAAGTTGAAAATGTATTAAATGGGAAAAGAATTGCTATAGGTAAATTGTTGTTTGATTATGGTGATGAATTAACTATCAATGATAATTATACTGGATACTTTTTAAGGTACGAAGCTTGTGATCTAAATTAAGGTGTTGATATTATGAATGAAGCCTTAAAATCATATATAAAACTGAATCTATTTTTAGGTTATAGTATTTATATTGACGAAGAAATTGGTGAATTTTATTGTCCTAAAATAAAAGAAATCAATGTTGGGTTGATTTATTATATTTATATGTTTAACAAATTTATAGATTTGTATGACGAAGATAAAGATAGTTTTTTTAATAATATAACTAAGACAGAAGATATTATTAGAGAATTTATGACTTTTGTTTCTTTTTTTAAAAAAACTGAAAATATTTATTTTAAGTTTAATACTTTTTATTTTGATAAAAACTGTATTAATAACAAAAATATAAATTTATTTATGGATACCATTAAGATAATGCATCACATGGATAAGAAAATAGATGATTACAAACCTGCCAATAAAGTCGCAGAGGAAATGCTTAAAAGAGCTAGAAAGCTTAGAAAAGAAATGCAGCAAAAAATTAAAAAGAAAGATGGCATTGGTTTTTTAGAAATTATGTCATCTGTTTGTGCTAGACACCCATCTATTAATCAATTAAACATACATGATTTAAGTTATTTTCAAATAATAGAACAATATATGAGATTGCAAAAAATTGATGATTATGAAGTCAATATGAACGCTTTAGTTAGTGGCACTTTAGGCGAAGAAGGTAGAAAAAAAATAAAACATTACAGTTTAAAGATTGAAAACGAATAGAAAAATCTATTCGTTTTTTTTATTTTTAAATTTTATAAGAAAGGAGAATTTGAATGAGTAACACTTTTGCTATTAAAGAAGTATTAGATTTTACTGTTGAAAAATATGTTTCTTCTGGTAAAGGTGATATTTTATTCACCGTAGATTATGCAACACAAACAAATATTAGTACAAGTGCTGAAAGATTGGATATTCGTGGTGGTCCAGGAAATTTTAAAATAGTAAGTATTGACCACACAAAAGATTGTACTTTTGCTGCTACATTACCAATAGTTGATATTAAAGCATTGGCAGTTAAACTAGGAAAGGATATAACTAAAGGTGCTACAACTACTCCAATGAAAGAAATATTGGCTGCAGATGGAAGTAATCAAATAACTTTGACAAATACACCAATAACAGGAACATTAAAGATTTATAAATTAGTTGGCGAAAGAGATTTGGGAGTAGAACAAATTGCAGGTGACCCTTCTCTTAATGAAAATCAATATAGTATTACTGGTAATGTTGTAACTCTTAATGCCACTACTGCACCTGAAGGCACTAAATTTATTATATTTTACGATTATACATCAGGTGTAAATGCAGAAAATGTTAAAATTACTGCCGAAGATTTTCCACAGTTTATTAAGTTAACTGGTAGAGGTCTTATGAATGATGACGTTGATGGAACTTTAGTTCCTGTAACTTTTACAATTCATAAAGCTAAAGTTCAGCCTAATTTTGAATTAACAATGAGTTCTGATTCAGCAACAGAATTAGATTTTACTTGTGATTGTTATACAATATTAAATGCAAATGGCGAAAGAGAATTTGTTGATATCGTTAAATTAAATGATGAAGCTAAGTAATAGTGATTAAGGGTAGAATGTAATTTCTACCCTATTTTTTATTTGTATTTTTGAATCTAAATAAAAGACTATTTTTAACTAAAGGGAGGATTATTAATGAGTGTTAAATTTTCAGATTTAAAAAGAAAAAAAATAAGAAAAACATTTGGTGAAGGTGAATTTGCTGTAGAAGTTTATAATCCATCACCTGAGCAGCAAAATCAAATAACACAAATGTTTTTAGATAAATTAGATAAAAATGAAGAAATTGAAATAGATGGAAAACTTGTACTATTAAAATTAATACCTATGTTAACGAATATTGATTTAGACCTTGATGAAAATGATGATTTAGTTGAAGAAATATTAAATGACCCATCAGAAATACTTGAACTTGTTACACTTGAAATAACAGATATTATACAATCTATTGTTAACAAAACTATAAAAAACATTGAAAATCTAGCTAATTTACCAAAAGAACAGTTGGAAAAAGTATTGCAAGAAAATAAATCAGAAGAAGAAACTAAAAAAGAGCAAGAAGAAAGAGAATTGTATGAAAAACTAAAGGCAAAATTTGAAAAATAAAAAGCAGGTTAAAACCTGCTTGTATGGTGATTGGGAACGTGAAACTTCTAATTAAATAATACCATAATTTTGTAAATATGGGAAGTGATTTTTATGCCAAGTTTTAATTCTCTTACAGCTTTAGAAAAATATATTAAAAATAGTGTAAAAGAGAGTTTTAAAAATGTAGGAGAATATGTAGTTGAAGAAACAAAACAAGAAGTTGATGAAGATGTTTATTCTTATAAACCCACACAATATCCAAGAACAGAAAAATTAAAAAATTCAATAGTTGCAAAAGAAGAAAAAAATACAGCCAACAGTATGAAAATTAGTATTGAGCATGATGAATCTTTAATGGATTTTGAAAGTATTGTAACAGGTGAAGATGTTAGTAAAGAATTACCTTATTGGATTCATGAAGGTCATGTGCCTAATATTTTTAATAATAATGATTATCCTTGGATGCACTCAAGACCTTATATGGAAAATACAGTAAAAAAATTAGAAAAAAACAAGGGTCATGTAAAAAAACTAAAAGAAGAACTTAAAAAATATGGTATAGATGCTGAATAGGGGGTTAATACCCCATACAAAGATGAAATTATTTCAAATTAATTTCGTTTTTGTATAGGGTATTAACAAAATTATAATGTACGGTGGTGATTAAATGGCTAAAGTTAAAAAAGTTAGATATTTTACTAAGGAAAAGAAACAGTTAATTAGTAAAGAAAATTTAAAAATATATGAAAAATATCTTAAAAGTAACATTATAAAAAATAAAGAGGTAAAAAATACAACTTATAAAGTTTATGAAAATTATATGACACAATTTCTTGTTTATTTAGCTGAAGAATGGGATAATATAAGTCTTTACAGTGAAGAATTTATGGAAAATGCAGTAGATATAATGGAGGGTTTTATTGCATTTTGCCAAGATGTATTATTTAACAATAAAAAAGTTATTAATACAAAACTTTCAGCAGTATCTAGTTTTTATTTATGGAGTTTAAAACGTGGTTATATTGATAAACATCCATTTGATAAAAAACTTGATAGAATGAAAGGTGCTACTGAAGAAAAAATCATTAATTCTTATTTTTTAACTGAAGAACAAATAGCTGAAATTGAAAAGGCATTAGATGAAGATGATAGATTTGATATACAAGATAAATTAATTTGGTATATAGCAAAAGATTCGGCTAACAGAATTGGTGCTATAGAAAAATTAACTATATCTTCTTTAAACATGGAAAATATGGTATTTGAAAATATAAGAGAAAAGCGTGGCTATAGAGTTGAAGTTGCGTTTTCTGAAGACACTAAAAAGTTAATAGAACAATGGTTAAAATTAAGAAAAAATGAATTAGATAAATTAGAATTAGATGCATTTTTTATAAGTAAATATGGTGGGAAATATAGAAAAATGAGTCGTTCAACCATACAAGAAAGAGTAAGAAAAATGGGTACAGTTATTGGCTTAGATGATTTTCATATTCATTGTATTAGAAAAACAACTCTTAACTTAATAACTGAAAAAACTAACAACATAGAACTTGCTGCTAGTCTTGCAAATCATAAATCGATTGAAACTACTAGGTCTTCATATATAAAACCAAAATCAAAAGCTGAAATTAGAGATAAGATTAAAGAATTAATGAATAAAAGTAGCGATGAATAATAAACAAAACCGTTATTTTATTTATTGTTTAAAAGGTGGTGAATAAATTTGCCAGATAAATTAAGTATTAAATTAAGTGTTGATTTTGATTTTAAATCTGCTAATACTAATTTAAAAAAAGTATTGGACAAATTACAAAATGCTAATAAATTAGATATAATAGTTGACCAAAAAGTATTTAATAAAACACTTAAAGAAATAGAAAATTTAAAAGCTAAATTAAATAAAAACGGTATAAGCTTAATTAATTCAACTAAAGAAACTAAAAAGGTTCAAGATTTAGGAAAACAAATTGGAACAATAAGAGAAAAATTACAAAGACAATTTCGTGAATCTGTTGCTTTAATTGATGCAAAACAACAAAATAGAGCGTTAGAAGAAACTTTTAAACAACAACAAAAAAATATTGAACAAAGAAAAAAACTAGAGCAAGAATATGAGCAATGGTGGTTAAAAAATCTTAAAAATAGAGAATTAAAAGAAAAACAAATACAACAAAATATTCAAAGTGCAATTGCATCAACTATAAAACGTAGAATAGAAGAAGAAAAAAAATGGAATGAAGCACAAGAAAAAGCAATAAGTAAATATAAAGAAGCAGAAATTCAAAGAATACAAAAACTAGGGAAAAACATTGGAATTTTTTCTAGAATAAATTTTGATGATGATGAAGCAATAAAAAGGCAAATACAGCAAGTTTATGGTCTCAATTCTTCAATCGTTTCTTATCAAAGAACATTAGATAGTGCAGGAAACTCAATTGTAAAATTTAAAGTTGCAACTGAACAAGCAAATAATCAAGTGAAAATAAATACAGGTATTGTAGATAAAAATACACAAGCTATTTATCAACAAGGCGAAGTGTTAAAAGTTAATGCTAATAGACTTGTTGGATTTGCACAAAATATGTTACATTCTATTAAAGCCATGGCAAGTTGGGGACTTGCTGCATCTGTATTGTATGGTAATTTAAGAAGACTTAGAGAAGGTATTAGTTTTATTAAAGATTTAAATAAAGAAACAATACAAATCCAAATGGTTACAAAAATGTCTGCTGACCAAGTTAACGAATTAGTGAGGTCTTATTCTAAATTAGCAAATCAATTAGGAACAACAACTGATGCCGTAACTAAAAGTGTAACTGGTTTTTTTAGACAGGGTTTAAGTATAAAAGAAGTTGAAGATAGGCTGACTACAACTATTAAATTAGCTAATGCATTAGGTATTAATGTTGATATTGCGGCAGAAAAAGTTACTGCTGGCGTTAACTCGTTGGGTGTAGATTCAGAAAGGCTTGCCGATGTAGTGACTAGAATAGGTGCTGTAGCTGGTACAAGTGGTGAAGAGATATTAACAATTATTCAACGTGCTGGTGCTACAGCAAAAGCTACAAATATTACATTGGAACAATTAAGTAGTATAGCAGGTGTTATATCTGAATCTACTAGGTTATCAGCAGAAACTATTGGTGCAGCTTTAAATACAATTTTATCTAAATTCCAGCAAGTGGATTCTTTAACTGGGGAAATTAATGAAGATTATGGTAAAATAATTAATGCACTTGAATCTATTGGTATAAGAACTACAAATATAGAAACAGGACAACTTAGAAATATAGTTGATATTTTATCTGATTTAGGTCAAAAATGGGATTCTTTAGATCAAAAAACACAAGCATATATCACAGGGACAATTGGTGTTAGACAATTCAACAGATTTGCAAGTCTTTTAGGTAATATAAGTAGGCAACAAGAATTATTAAATGAAGCGATGAATAGTGGTGGAGAGCTAAGTAAACAGTATGCAATATATTTGGATAGTGTTGAAGCGTCTGCAAATAGAGCTAAAAATGCTTTTCAACAAATGTGGATTAATGCATTAAATTCAGATGCTATAAAATATTTTTATACTTTTTCTGAAACAACAGCAAAAGTGATTGATTCAATTGGATTGTTAAATACTATTATTGGTACATTAACTGCAACTATATTAATAGCTAATAATACAACTAGATCATGGATAATGAATTTATCAACTGGGGTTGTTAAAGCTGGTTCACTTTCTGGTGCTATAAATATTCTTACTGGTTCAATAACTAATTTAAAACTTGCAACTTTTGCTACTGCTTCTGCTTTAACATTAGGTTTATCTGCCGCTATAACATTAGTTATCACAGGAATTACCAAATGGATTGGAAAAATACAAGAAGTTAAAAGAAAACAAAAAGAATTAGTTCAGACTAGTTTAGCGACAGCAAAACAATTAAAAGATGAAGTAGATCAATTAAAAAAATTAAAAGAAGAATATAACAATGTAGTAAAGTCAGGTGGAAATTTAGAAGAAGTACAAAAGAAACTAGCTAAATCATTTCCTGAATTAGCTGATAAGGTAAACAATGAAGGTGAAGTATTAGCTACAAATATAGAAAAAATAGATAGTTTAATATCTAAAAAGCAAGAATTGCTTGAAACTAATGCAATATTGGCAAAACAAAAAGCTGAAAAAGAGTTGCCAGAATTAGAAAAAGAATTACAAAAACTAGAAGAAGAGTACAAAAAACTAGATCAAACTAGTAATGTTAGAATTAGATATATAGAAGGGGTAAAATATGAAGAAGATATTACTGATGAATTATTAGTTAAAAAACAAGCTAATATTGAAGCACAACAAAAAATAGTGGACAAAATAATTGAAAATAATGAAGCAATTAATTTTGCAAATGCTTTATTAAGTCAAAACACTCAAAATCTTAATGATAATACTGAAGCTATTAACAATAATTTAAACGCTTTGAATATTCACCTTAAATCATTTGAAGAACTTCAAAAATCTTTTGATGAAACAACATCTAAACTTCAATTTTATTATAAGGCATTAAAAGAACTTAATTCTGAAGAAGGATTATCGGCAGATGTAAAAGAAGAAATAATTCAAAATTATCCACAACTTATGGCTTATTTATCAGATGAAACAAGTTTAAGAAAACAATTAAATAAGCTAATAGCTGATGAAAGTAAAATACAAGAAGATACATATTATAAAATGTTATTACAGAATGAAGAATTTTATAATGCAAAAATAAAAGGTAATGAAGAATTTATTAAAAAACTAGGTGAATTTTATAATATAGATTTAAATAATTATAAAAATCTTGCACAATTAAAAAAAGCTATAGATACACAATTAATTTCTAATTTATCAAGTAAATGGGTAAAATATTTTAATGCATTAGTTGCAGGAAATAGAGTAATAGAAAATGGACTTGTTCATGCAGCAATGCGAGGAGATAAAAATGCTAATGAAATATTAATAGCATTTAATCAATTTAAAAATTTAGAAGATAGATTTAAAAAATTAACACTTGATATAGGTGGAATTGATTTTAAAGGAATAAATATTGAAAAAGATAAGAAAAAAGATAAGGAAAAATATTTCACCGAACTATCT
>Ga0182240_100245_pt1 | contig 21251 bp, 23 predicted proteins | sample hydfrates4_PW_90_FD_145594 | JGI IMG/M metagenome (GOLD analysis project Ga0182240, IMG submission 145594) | Subsurface microbial communities from deep shales in Texas, USA - hydraulic fracturing test 4_PW_90 | ecosystem: Environmental > Aquatic > Deep subsurface > Shale gas/oil reservoir >...
CCTAATATTTCAAGGGTATCTTGATGGGTGATCTTCATCTCTCCAAATTTTTCTACTTGTTCCAACATCGATATGGCATCTCTCATCCCACCTTTTGCCCTTTTAGCTATGGTTTCCAAGGCACCTAACTCATATTCTATACCTTCAGAGAGAGCTATATTTTTCAAACCTTCTACTATATCTTTCTGACCTAAATTTTTGAAGTTTATAATTTGAGCCCTAGAAATGATGGTATCAGGAACTTTTTCCAAATTTGTGGTCGCTAAAATAAAAACGACATGCGAGGGTGGTTCTTCTAACGTTTTTAATAAGGCGTTGAAGGCTTCCCTTGTCAACATATGAAATTCATCGATTATATATACTTTGTATTTCCCATAAACAGGCCTGTAATTGGAGGAGTCCCTGATGTTTCTAATTTCGTCTATTCCTCTATTCGAAGCCGCATCCATTTCTATTACATCCAAAAAACTGTTGTTGTTTATAGAAATACAGTTCTCGCATTTGTTGCATGGATTGTACCCTTGAGGATCCTTGCAATTTAATATTTTGGCAAGTATCCTGGCGGTAGTGGTTTTTCCTGTGCCCCGCGGACCCGAGAAAATATATGCATGAGAGACCTCTTGCTTTTTTAAAGCGTTTTTAAAGTATTTTACTACATGAGGTTGTCCTAAAATTTCATCAAAATCTAAAGGCCTGTATTTTCTGTATAAATTGTTGTTCATGAAATTCCCTCCGAATTGCCGATAAAATTTAAATTGTACACCTTGTTTTTTATTAATGATAAAACGTCTTCTTGATTATGCACCAATACCTCAAATATGAAATAAACTTCGTCTGAAAAGTTTTGCTCTATTATTTTGAAGTTATTCTGTTTTTGCATGAGGTTTTGTATGAAGGAAAAATTACTGTAGTCACATTTTGCCTCGTAAATAAATGTCTTCTCGTAGGTGACTACTTTAGAGGCTTTAACAACTTCTTTAGCAGTTTTAGAATACGCATCTATCAAACCCCGAATCCCTAATTTCACTCCTCCAAAATACCTCGTAACTACTATCGCCACGTTTGATAGACCAAATTTTTCTATTACCCCGTAAATAGGCTTACCCGCGGTGCCAGATGGTTCGTTGTTATCAGAATAATTAGCGATTCCCCTTCCTTTCTCATGTACCTTATAAGCCCAACAGTTGTGCGTAGCGTTATTATACCTTTGAGAAATCTCTTTTATAAATTTTTGTGCTTCATCAACCGAGTTGACCTTGGCGATATTTCCAATAAATTTTGATCTTTCTACCGTATATGTAACTTCGATAGGATCTTTTATGGATTTATAATTCAAGATAAATCTTTACCTTCCCTTCAAAATCATCGGTTAGGTTAAATTTATGAGCTGCATTTGATTGATTGGCAGAAATCTCATAAAATCCTGAGCTATCAATATGTAACAATAATTCACCTTTCTTTACTTCAGCGTAGTTTTTAACGACTCTTGCTGTGTTTTTTGCTCCGTTTATTTCAACTGTTACCTTTTTGCCTAGATCTAAATGCTCAAGATAGTTGGAAGATAAGTTAGTTTCTATATTCCCAAAATCATCTGAATATAAATAATCACATATTACTTTGTTATTTTCAATGATAGGTTTTTGTACTTCGAAAGTTACTAATTTTTCAGTTTTTGGTCCAAAATGATCGATATTGATACCTTTAGAAATGTATGCAGCCACTGGTGCAAATATATCACGCCCATGAAATGTTGATGAATAATTGGTTTTATAGAAAAATCTCTTGTCGGCTAACTCAACAGATTCTTCAACTCCGAACTCTTGGATCACAAAAGTAAATAAACCGTTATCTGGACCAACAAAATAATAGTTGTATTTTGACGTTTTCAAAGCGATCGGTTTCCTAGGGCTACCTACGGTTGGATCAACAACACACAAAAAGACGGTCCCTTCTTCAAAATCCCTTAAAGCTCTGAAAATCAGAGCTGCATATTTCTTTATATTAAAATGTCCTGCGCTATGTGTGATATCAATTATATCAGCATTTTTATTTATTCTTTTTATAACGGATTTACACACGGAGACATAATATGAAGAAAGTCCCCAATCCGTTAAAAAGGCTACAAGATTCATCGAATTAAACCCTCCTAAACCTCCCCTATGTTTCTTGCGTAGCTTGTAATAAAAGTAATGATGCCACACAGAAAACAATTCCAAAACCTAATAATATTAGAATTTCAAAACTTAGATCACTTAAGCCATACCCTAATACCGTTATTTTTCTCCAACCATCTAAAGAATATTTAACAGGAAATAGCTTCGCTATCTTTTCAAGAATACTTCCTGTAGGTATCGGGATCAAAACACCACCAAATACCAACATCCCTCCTATCATTGCCGTTACAAGGAAAGAAGTAGCACGAGCCGTTTTTAAAAAAGAAGATAAAAACAAACCAAAAGATGTGAAAGAGAATACAGATACTAAAACGAGTAAGATCAAATTCCATGGATTACCTTGGGATTCAACACCAAAAATTCTGAACATATACCACGAGAACAACCCTGCAACGAAACCTATTATGATGTACGATATTATTTTTGATAAAATGAATTCTCGTGTTTTTAATCCGTTTGATATGTAGAGATCCAGTAATCCAACTTCTCTAGCTTGACCAATGGAAGAAGCTACTCCTATCATAGATAACAAAAGGATTACAACCACCGCTACGATGGGAGCAAACATATCATTAATCCCTAAATTTGTGGTGGGAGAAACAACCAAAGAACCATCTGAGGCGTTAGGAATAAGCATTTTTATCTCTGGTTTGGGCCTCGTTTCATCGATTCCAATACCTCCTTGAAGTAAGAATTCCGTAGTGGAGCCCACTTTTATTTCGGGTATCCCTGCAAGCTCATCAAAAACAGCTTTAAATCCGGTATAGACCATCATACTATTCTGAATTTTGTGAGGATTTGGTATGATGTACAAAACCGTTTGCTTGCGATCAACTAAATCTTGCGTAAAACCTTTTGGAATGATCAGTATTGAATCATAGTTTGCTTCTTTAATTAGTTGATTTAATTGTTCCTCATTTTTAATTTCGATGGTATTTTCAAAATTCAAAAATTGTTTTATCAAAATAAAACCTAAATTACCCAAAAGACTGTTATCTTCATTGTATAAAGCTAATTGGAAATCTTGCGCCATATCAGTAGGATAGAATGAAGAGCCAAAATAGGCTAAAATAATAGGTATTATAACACTTAAGATTAATACTCCTCGATTTCTAAGTACTTTTTTTATCTCATACCATGACATCTTCAAAACTTTCATTGTCTATCGCCTCATTTCTTCTAAATGCTCGGATATTTTAAGTATGATGCTTGGTGATTCGTAAAAAGTTAAGGACTCATCCCCCACTAAAAGATATAATCCGTAGGTGTTTATATATGGTTTATGCATCGTACTCATATTACTTGGCCAGATGAACATATCTCTTATTTTGGGATAGTACAACTCTTGTTTCTTTTGTAATTTGAACATGCCGAAATCATCTATTTCATTATAATCAATAAACCTCGTATAATACCCACTTCCCAACTTAGTGTTGAAAGCTATACCTTTGTCTGAAAAACCAAATGCGGCAGTGGATAAATTTGTTAATTGATCGATATTTCTAATCTGTCCCATTCCAAAAAAGCATATTTCAAAATCCCAATTTTCTTTAGAGTGACCTGTTTCTTTTATATAATCTTTCAAATCGTCAACTATCTTTTCATCTCTTGAGGCAACGAAAATCAAAACCGCTGCCAAAGAGATATATAAAAATATTGGTATATTTGATAGCCCAATTATATTCATAAAAAGTTGTGAGATTAATAAGAGCGCCCCTTCTGTGATGAATGGTTTTGATCCCCTCTTTTTAAGAATAAAATATGAAATAATTAAACCTATAGAAGATATTCCAAAAAAGTACCATCCTTTTATGAAAAATTGTATTAAAGGGATTAGTCCAAAAAAAATGGAAACTAACCGATACATATATTTTACCTCCTACTTTCCAACGCAGAACGTGGAAAAGATTTTATCCAGTAATTCTTCAGTATAATTTTCACCAGAGAGTTCGTAGATCTTCTCAAGTGCTTTTCTTATGTCATACATAATTACATCGTTAGAAAAACCTTTCTCTAGCGAATTGATGGCGTTTAAAACGGACTCTTTAGATGATTCTAAGGTCATCTTTTGCCTTTGGTTAGTTAGAGTTGGCTCTTCTATGTTGACCTTCTCAAAAAACTTTTCATATATCTTATCTTCTAAAGTTTTAATCTCTCCGTTCTTTGCAGAAATTATAACAAAATCATTTGGATTTTTTTGTTTCAAAGAAAGATAATTGCTCTCTTTAAAATTGGGAGAATCGGATTTATTCAATACAATTATAACAATTTTATCTCCCAATTCATTTAATTTAGTATAAATTATTTCATCTTCCTGTGTAAAGGGGGTTGTGCCATCCAAGACAAACAAGATTAGATGAGAATTCTTTATGGAATTTATGGTCCTTTCTATTCCAACCCTTTCCAACGTGTCTTCTGTGTATCGTATTCCGGCTGTATCTATAAGTTTTAAGTATATACCGTTTATGTTCAGATTTTCTTCTATAGTATCCCTAGTTGTCCCAGGAATGTCTGTTACAATTGCTCTATCTTTTCTCAAAAAAGCGTTTAACAAGGTGCTTTTTCCCGAGTTCGGTTTTCCTACTATAACTGTTCTGACACCTTCAACGGCTATAATACCGTTGTCAGCTTCTTTTAGTAGTTGATCCATACTATTTACGATATGAACTAATTTGTTTTTTAAATTGTGATCTTCAAATTCTATATCATCTGGATAATCCATTTCTACCTCGATCTGGGCAGAGATATTTAGCAAACTGTTTTTTATGTTATTGATTTTTTCAGAAAGAGCATTTTTAAGTTGATTAAAAGACGCTTTTAAAGAGATTTCAGTCTCTGAAGTAATCACATTGTTTACAGCTTCTGCTTTTATGAGATCCATCTTACCGTTTAAAACAGCACGTTTTGTAAACTCTCCAGGTAAAGCTTGTCTTGCCCCATATTTTATAATTGTATTGAATACAGCATAAGTGATAAGTTTACCACCATGGCAAAATATTTCAAGCATATCCTCTCCTGTATAAGAGTGAGGTTGTGAATGGTATACCCAGGTAATCTCATCGACTTTTTCTCCTTTTTTATCGTAAAGCCAACCATAGTACATCTTCTTAGGGGTATATTTTTTTCTTTTTAATGCTTGATCTATTATGTTTTTAACGTGATTGCCTGAAATTCTTACCACCCCTATAGCTCCCGTGCCAATTGGAGATGAAATGGCAACTATTGTATCATTCAACATTTTTGTCACCTCTTATGAAAAAACCTTTTCCATGTATTTCATATGGTCTTTTGGCCCATAACTAATGAGCTCTTTCGTTTCTGGATAAAAAGTAATCTTTCTTGAATATTTATTGTATTTTTCAATGACAGGATTTACATCATTTTCGAATTTAAAAGATATGTATGTGTCTCCTATTTCTATCTCTTTAATGCCTTCCATATTTGCTTTAACTTTTATCAGAGCGTACTGAAACAATCTTTCTACTTCTTCTGGAAGTTTACCGTATTTATCGCGTATTTCAGACCTTATATCCTCAACATCATCAACTGTTTTAGCCACCGATATTCTTCTATATATTCTCATTCTTTCAATAGAATTAGAGATATATGATTCTGGAATAACTATGGAACCTTTTATACCTTTTATTTCTGTATAGGTTTGAGGTTTTTGAATCTCTTCTTCCTTTTTAATTCCATATTCAAATAAAATTTTATTCAACATCTCATGGTATAGATGGTACCCTATCGCATTAATATGACCTTTTTGCTCTATTCCCAATATATCCCCGTATCCACGAATTTCTAAATCTCTCAAAGCAAGCTTTAATCCACTTCCTGGTTCATTGTACTGTTTGATCGCTTCCAGCCTTTTTTTGGTTTGAGGGGTGACTTCTTTTTTAAAAAGAAAGTAGACAAAAGCTCTTCTGTTAGATCTTCCAACTCTTCCTTTAATTTGATATAACTGAGAGATTCCATACCTTTCTGGATCGTCTAGGATAAGGGTATTAACATTGGGTATATCTATCCCATTTTCTATTATTGTCGTTGATAGAAGTAGATCGATATTTCCATCGTACAACTCGTTAATAGATTTTATGAATTCCTTTTTTGGTGTTCCACCATGTACCATTGTTATCTTAACTTCTGGAACAAGGTTTTGTAATTTTTTGTACAGTTCATTTAATTCTTGCACTCTGTTGTGAATATAGATCGTTTGTCCGCCTCTAGATTTCTCTCTCAAAATAGCCGTACGTACTAACTTATCTGAATATTTCCCAATAAATGTTTGAATAGGTAACCTACCTACAGGCGGCGTCGATATCGTGGATATGTCCCTTAAACCGCTAATCGACATGTATAGGGTTCTAGGTATAGGAGTGGCACTCATCATAAGGAAGTTTACTCCCTCGCTTAACTTTTTGAATTTTTCTTTTTGAAGTACTCCAAATCTTTGTTCTTCGTCTACTATCACTAACCCAAGGTTTTTTACCTGCAGTAAATCTGATAATAAAGCGTGCGTCCCTATTACTATATCTACTTGGCCTTTTTTTATGCTTTCAAAAAGATCTTTCTTTTCTTTTGGTGTTTTATGACGAGTAACTAAAGCTATCTTAATTCCAAAAGGGTCCATTCTTTGTTTGAAATTTTCGTAATGCTGTTTAGCGAGTATCGTTGTTGGAGCTAATAGTAGCACTTGATAATTCGAAACAACCGTTCTGAAAGCTGCTCTTATAGCAACTTCAGTTTTACCAAATCCAGAATCACCTGACAACAATCTGTCCATTGGTTTTTCACTTTCAAGATCTTTCATAACCTCACTGATACTCTTTTCTTGGTCAGGTGTTTCAACGTAAGGAAAGGTTTCTTTGAATTTTTCTTCCAATTCAGAATCTCCGAATAGTTGTATCCCTCGTTGGTTTTCTCTTAATGCATAGATTTTTTGAAGTTCTTTGATCTTTAGTTTAATTTCTTCTTTTACCTTTTGCTTCGTATTTTTCCACCTTTTGCTGTTCAAAGAAGATATTTTAACTGATTCAGGGTCTCCGATGTATTTAGATAGTTTGTCTAACCTACCTACTGGGACATAGACCTTTGAATTATCTGAATATTCTAATGTTACAAACTCTCTCAAACCCAAAGGGGTCTCAACTTTGTTAACGCCGTGATATATTCCTATTCCATAATCTTCGTGTACCACCAAGTCCCCTTCATTTAGATCTTCCCAATCAAGAAGGGGTATATATTCCAACCTTTTGTCTTCCTTTTTGGGTTTGATAAAATAAATCTTTTCTAAGGTAAGTTTTACTTCATCGTATTTTATTTTGTTCAAAATTTCAAGGTTATGTCCTGAAAACATTTTATATATTTTTCGTTTTAGTTCGGTGTCACACATTTCATAATTTTCTTTTTCTTTTTCCGAATAAGATTTTATGATTTCTTCTTTGTTTATTAAATAAATATCTCTGTCTTCATTTAGATAACTTAATATTGTATTTTTATCTTTGTAAAAGATTCCTGGGAGAGTGTTGAATTGATCAAGAGTTAGTAGCTCTTTCCCATTTGCTTCATTAATATATTTTTTTAACCTCTCCTCGTAAATTTTTAAGTTGTTGCCAAATTTCAGAATTTCAGATCCGGGAATTATCTCTACTTCATTTAAATTTTCAATCGATCTTTGAGAATATGTATCGAAAAGAGATATTCTATCTATTTCATCATCCCATAATTCTATTCTTACAGGTTGTTCGTAAATTGGAATAAAAAAATCCCTTACAAAACCTCTTTTAGAATATTCTCCAGGACTAGTTACCTCTTCAGAAAGGTTGTATCCTAAGTTGTAAGGAACATTAGATTCAAGATCGAACGTATCTCCAACTTTGATCTTTTTGCTTACAAATTCATTTTTAGGTAAGGTGTACTTTATTAAAGATGAAAAAGTAGTTAAAATAGTAGCGCTCTTTTTCGTTAATAAGGCATATAATGTTTTCATCCTATTTGCTTTGATGTTTGGAGAGATATCCAAATTTTCAAATGGAAATATGTCAAAATCCGGATAAATGAAAATCTCTCCATCCTCATCGAAATCTTGGAGATATCCATCCGGTAAAACTAAAATTTTCTGTTTGTTGACTTTTTTTATCGAGTTTAGAAAATTTACAAGTTCTTTTCTAATCAATTCAACATTACCTCCTGATAAACTTCAAATACTTCTTATTGTTCTCAGAATCAAAAAAAACGACACAATCAAAGTAGTCAGTAATGTCTGCTTTATTATTTTTGAGAAAACATATTAATTTTTCACCTTTCCAATAGTAATTTATCTCTTCTGCTATGGGAACTTTAACATAAAAACCTAGGAACGATAGTTTTATCTTTTGTAATTTTTTTGATGATGCAATCTCCTGTGCCAACTGTAGAATGTATTCCTTCGAAACGGGTCTTTTTAAAACTTTTCTAATTGGTTTGACTACTATTTTTTGAGTCACACTTTCTTTAATATTAAATTCTATCATTTTTGTCGTATTTAGAATTGTATTCGTTGACATTGGCACGTTTATTAAACTAACCCCTATCTTAATTTCACTATCCCTTATATTTATACCAGACAAAGAAGAACTTTTAATTATATTAATCTTAATAAAATCCAAATTAATTATTTTTTTTGGTAAAAGTTGGTCTGTTTCTTCAATAAAGGTAATTCCCCCTTCAGCCGAAGGAAGTTCTTTTATCTTTACCAACTCGTTGATATTAACGGTCTTTATTTTTAGGTGTTGGGTTTTTGTAGGTAGAAGTTGAAAATTTATATTCTGGAAAGGTACGGAATTTACACGGATATCCAAAGAAAGGTTAGCTTGGTTGATAGTTATTTTTCTTTTGAAGAACATATATACACCAAAGCCTCTTTTAAACGAGTAAATGGTTCAAAGATATCAAAAATTTCAATGTAGGATTTGATTTTTTTCAACGTAAGAGAATCTAGCACTTTCGAAGAGTAAAATCTTAGGCTAGAATTTTGATTTATGGGAATTATACCCTCTTTTTCTTTAACCTCAAAGCCTTTATCGCTGCTTACTTCCATTATATACATTATAACTTTGTCAATATTGATATAATTTATTAGATCACTGTCGTCCGTTAGTATTAAGTCAACGTTGTGAGGCGAGTATAATTCTTCGTTACTGAGTATTTGAAAGGCTAAATAATTTTTTAGGTTCGATCCATAAATTATTTTTTGGATTTTGGAAGGTTTTATTGGTTCTGTGTATTTAAAGGAAACAGGGATTCCATTTTCATTGAGAACCAATAATCCGCCGGAAAACATTTCGTCTTCTGATTTGTATATTGTAAAATAACCTAGCATATATTTCTCCTTCCATACCTTCATCTAAGACATCTTAGTCTTTATTAGCGCCACTTCGCCCCGCCGCCCACCCATATGGAAAGGGCCTGTCGCCCTTAGACCGCCAGGTAGGAGGGCTTTACCCCGCTCCCCACCCATAAGGATAGATACTTATAACCTTAAATCCAAAAGTTTACCTCTGTATTCATCTACCACATGCCTCTTTACACTGTCTTTGTTTTCAACATTTATAGATCCTTGAGTGAAAACCCCACTGGATGATTTGTTATCAACATTTTTCTTTTCAACTTGGTCTTTATTTTTTATCCTTTTTTGTAAGTTTTGAGAATATTCACTCGCCTGTTTAACTAGTAACATATTTTTGGCTGCATCGTAAGAATGAGATATTGCTTGCACATTGTTGGCTACATCTATAGATTTGGTTACCAATATTTGTAACTCGTGAAGTGAAGCCATATTTATTCACTTCCTTGAAGCATTTTTTTTAATTTTACTAATATAACTGAATGCAACTGAGAAACCCTCGATTCGCTTATTTCTAAAACACTTCCTATTTCTTTAAAGGTTAATCCTTCGTTGTAATAAAGGGAGAGTATCAGTTTTTCTCTTTCTTCTAGTTTCTCGATACTTTCTTTTAATTTGTCATGTAAGATATCTTTATAAGCAAGTATTTCAGGGTCGTTTTCTTCTTGTATATTTTCAAGCCAGTTGTCTTCTTCGTTGTTTAAAAAATATTCATCCAACTGAAGGATCTGCCTTTTACTCAAGGAGAACTTTATCTTGTCAACATCATTTTTTTCGATATGAAGTTTTTCTGCCACTGAATTATCGTCTATGTACTCATTATCTTTACATTCATAAATCAAATCTTCGTACTTTTTTACTAAACTCCTTATCTCTTTTGGAAGCCAATCTATCCTGCGCAGATAATCATACATCGAACCTTTTATCCTTTTTAGAGCGTAGGTGTAAAAAGAAGTACCTTTTTCCGGGTTGTATCTCTTATATGATTGAAGTAATCCTATAATCCCCTCCTGAATCAAATCCTCCACGTCTATATTTTTAGGTAAAGTGGTTTTTAAATTTAAAGCTATAATCTTTATTTTCGGCAAAAATTCCATTACCAATTGTTCTTCATTAATTTTGTATTTCATTCATTTGCCACCTTAAATTACTGTGATTTCAACCTTTTCTCCTCCGCCAACCTTCTTAACCTTTAGTTCCCCATTTGAAATGTTAAATTCAACACTTCTAGCTCTATTTCCTCCAGTATCTTCAGCGATTATTTTTATGTCGTTTTCTTTCAAAATTTGTCTCACAGCTTCAACGTTCTTGGCTCCAACATTCAAAGAATTATTGGAGTTTTTGAACATCGCTGCTCCTCCCGCTATCTTAGCTTCCAGATATTTAACGTTTCCACCTAAATCAACAATTCCATCTATTATCGCTTTTATACCTGTGTCTGCATATTTACCGATCTTTTCATCCTTTTTGCTGCTTCTGCTTTCAGGAAGCATTACGTGGACTAACCCTCCAATGAGGTTTCTTTTATCTCGTAAACAAACCGCCACACAGGAACCTAACCCTAACGTGACCAAAATCGCAGGATTTTTATCTACTATGTATTCTCCAATTCCTATTATTTTTTTCTTGCTCTCAGTCATTATTCGTCCCCATTCCTAAGGTTTTTAATAATTTTAAAATATTTTGTTCGTCTGATAAATATATTAAGAAGCCTTTTACGTTCCCTTCATACTCTTCAATATTTATTTCTGTTCTAATTAGGATTACAAAATCGCTACCTTCAGTAACCATAAGAGAAGATTCAGAAACTATGGCTGTTAACATATCCACTGTAATTTTTGGGGGCAAAGAATGTATGTTCAAACCTGTGAAATTTGAAAGTGCGGATATATAAGAGCTACACATAATATTGCCAATTTCACCGATGGCTGAAGAAGTCATTTCATCAATTTGGGTTAAGTCTTCAGGTCTAGGAAGCATTAACAACTCTAAAATATTTTTAGTCTCTTCGGTTCCTAGCAGAAACAAAATTGCCCCATGCAGTTCCCCACCGATTTCTACCATCGACCCTGCTGTTATCTCTTCAGGATCAGTAAACTCCTCCCATAATTCTGAAAGAGGAATAATTTCAGCAGAAGGAACTGTGATATCAATTTTCTTGTTCAACATCGTTGAAATAGCTGTCGCTGCATTACCTGCACCTATGTTTCCTAATTCCTTCAATGCATCCAATTTTTGTTCGTTAATCTCATCATAGATGGACATTAAACTTCCCCCTTTTTAATCTAAAAACGGTACTGTATCAAATCTTTTTAAATAACTCTCGCTCGAATTTGAAAACGAACCTCACCAGTTCTTCTTCTTTTTCTCTTGTTAAGTTTAAAAACTTAATTCCATAAATGTATTCTCTACTTGTAGTTTTATCAATAAACCGAACAACCTCAGATTCTATGTTTTCGAGTCTGACTTCATTTTTTAAAACTAAATTTATTGTTATTCTTTGTCCGACTTTCATCTCTTTAGAGGTAACGATAGACAATCCTCCAGCACTGAAATCTTTAGTTATAAATCTGTATTTGGTGGGTTGAATGTTCTCCTCACTTTCACTATCTTCTTGTTCCTCTTTGAGATAAAAGGTACCCTCTTCAGTAACAGGGATTCTGGCGTGCTGCCTTCTTTGTACTCTTACAATTGTTTCAGGAATGTTTATTAAAAGGTACCTGATATTCCCTTCTTTTCCACTGCTGTAAACTTTGCTTTTGAATAAATAAACAGCCCTTGAAGAGTATGCCCTTACTTTTAGATTCGTTCCTCGAAAAATTTTCAGATACGCTCCTTTAAAAATGGGCATTCCAATTTTAGCCAGATTACTGTTGAAGTCATATTCGTAAAGGATGCTTTTATAAATTCCTTGAATTCCTTTTTCTTGAATCTCTAAATCTAACGGCATATTAGTGTATAGAACATTCTTTGAGCTTACTTTTTCTATAAAATCAGACATCTTAAACTCCTTTTCCATCTATTCTATAGCGCCCTTTCACCCTGCAGCCCACCCTTCTAAGTAAGGAACCTGCGGTCCCCATAGACAGAGGAGGGAGGGCTACGCCCTGTGACCCTTTAAAAACCTAAATCTAATTTCTGAAAATCTGTTTATTTCTAAAACTTTGTGTCAACAGCCTTTCACCCCGAATATTAAAGGTCCTTTCCAAACATCTCTTTCAATCTCTGCGTAAAACTAAGATGGGAAGAGATTTTTATATCGAGTATATTGGAAGTAATCTTTTTTATATCTTTCGAAAATTTACTGTTTTCTTTCAATGAAATTAAAGGTATCTGCCTCTTAACACTCATATGAACGTTTTCATCGTAAGAAATTTCATGAAAGTTATTTATTTCTCTGTTTAAGAACTTTTTTGCTGTTCTACTTAAGACAGATTTAACCATCTCAACTTCGTTTTTATTTTTTATCATATTAAGAATTATCTCTATTTCACCATTGACATTCAAAACCGATAAAGCTTTTAGCAAGGTATAGGCGTTAACTACCGCTGTCGGTTCTGGGAGGGTTATTAGAAATATCGTATCCGAATTCAGATAAAAATTATTGAGTTTTTCAGAATAACCTGCACCGACATCTATTATAAAAAAATCGACGTCTTTCAACAAATTTAAAAATTCATCCATGATAGAATCAGTGAAATTATTTTGAAACACTTTCCAATCTGTAAAATCAAAACCGCTGCTTATTATCTTAACACCATATTCGGTATCTTGAACACACTCATTGAAGGTAACATTCCCTTTCATATATTCGCTCAAGGTAATTTTCACAGTATTTCCCATCAAAATAGAAGCGTTTGCAAAACCAGCATCGGAATCAAATAAAAGTATTCTTTTACCATGTGCAGCTAAATCAGCAGCGATATTCACTGATACTACCGATTTACCGACCCCACCCTTTCCGCTTACTACTGTTATAATCTTTGTTTGTGAGTTTGAATATTCTTCTCTTAAACCAGCTGCTTGATCTCGATATATATGGTTCATTCAAATACCTCCTCCACTGCTGAACGAGTCAGCCATTCTTTAGAAGGAAACTTCAAATCTTCAGGAACTCTTTGACCGTCTGTTATTCCCAGCAAAGGTAATTTAGAATATTCTAGGAAAGAAAATAATTGTCCAAATGATGATGTTTCATCCATCTTTGTAAAAATTAATGCGTTGGGTTTTAGATAAGAAAAATTATCGTAAATATGTATCATATCTTCACAATTGGTGTTGGATGATACCAACATTATGTTGTAATCCGGCTCTACTACATCTTTGAACACCTTTAGTTCACCCATCTGTAAATTGTTTTTATGGCTTCTCCCTGCTGTGTCTATTAGAATTACATCAAAGTTCAGAAGTGATTCCAAGGCAATTTTGAGGTCAGAGGGGGTATAACAAATATGAAGCGAAACACCTAGTATGTCTGCATAAGTTTTTAGCTGGTCAGTTGCAGCTATTCTGTACGTATCGATAGTAATTATCGCAATTTTTTTATTCATTTTTTTTAAGCTAGCTGCAATTTTAGCCAACGTGGTTGTTTTTCCTACTCCTGTGGGACCTATAAACATAACTTTATCTTTAATATCCCCAAAATTTAAAATTTCTAAGCTTTGATAAAGCTTTTTTTCAAACCTGGTTCTTATAATTTCTTGATTTTTCCAATTTTCTTCAACTTTTAAATCGTTTAATTGATTTAAAAAGGATTCAATGAAAGTTCTTGAATACGATTTTTCGTACAGCTTATCCTTTATATCTTGGAGATAGAGATTGTTCGCTTCCATTTTTTTATTCAACTTTTCAACCATTTTCATCAATTCTTCTAATTTTAAACTTTCTTTGATGTTACTTTCTGAAGGTTCCTTTTCATTGTGTTGATGGTAAAATGCTTCAGCGCTTTTGTCTATCTTAGAAGATATTTCTCTACTCGTTTTGACAAATTCTGTTAAATCATCTTTCGAATGTTTGTCACTGGATTGTTTTTCAATGTTTAAATTCGATTGTTTTGATATCTTTTGCTCTTTCTCTTTATTTCTATAAAATTCGGGAGTATTCCTTTTTATTAGATCATTCAACGTATAGGTATTATCAGATTCTTGCGGATATTTTTTTGATTTTTGAAGTTTGTATTCAGAATTCTTATTTTCCTCGCTCAAGACTGTTACTTCAATGTATTTTTCTCCACCGATTCCGAAAAATCCGCCTTTTTTCACTTTTTTCGTGTCTAAAATATAGGCATCTTCCCCGAATTCTTTTCTTATCTTTTCCATTGCTTCAGAAATTGTTTTTACGGTAAGTTTTTTAATTTGCATTGGATCTCTCACCTTCTATTTTCACTATTTCATTCACGTTGAGAGAAGTATCCGAAGGTATTTCTTCGTATGCTATAATACTAATGTTTTGAATAAATTTTAATATAAACCTGGCGAATGGATATCTTATGTTTTTAGAACAGATTAATATAGGATTAAAACCTTTCATCATCATGTTTTCCAGAGATTTGGATATTCTTTGTACCAAAATATTTGAATATTCTGGTTCGAGTATTATAACTCTTCCCGAATCAGTTTCCCTTATCGATTCAGATAATTTTTTCTCAAGAGATGGATCCAATGCGGTAACGTGTAGTTCTCCATCGTCAGACTTTAAATTTTCCGCTATTTGTCTTCCTAAAGACCTTCTAACATACTCTACTAAGTTCTCAATATTGTTCCCATATTTATCGACTGCCTCTACCAAACTTTCAAAAATTAAAGGCAGATTTCTTATTGAAACTCTTTCATATAATAATTCACTTAAAACTTTTTTTAGTTCATGCATTTTGAGCATTGTTGGAATAAGGGTATCTACGAGATTGGCATAGTTAACCCTCAATCCATCGATTAATATTTCTAATTCTTTTGTTCCAATAATCTCGTGGGCATATTTTTTAATGGTTTCAGAAAGATGCGTGGCAAAAACACTGGGTGCATCAACGGTTGTATAGCCTTTTTCTATAGCCTCTTCTTTTAAGCTTTCATCTATCCAGAAGGCTTCCAAACCGAAAGCAGGTTCTTTCGTTTTTATTCCAGGTAATTCTTCAGAAGCCATACCTGAGTTTATAGCAAGAAGCCTATCGGGGATCAATTCGAATCTACCAACTTCAACGCCTCTCAATTTAATAACGTATTCGTTCGAGCTTAATAGAACGCTGTCCCTTATCCTAATGGGAGAGATAACTATACCCAATTCATAAGCTAATTGTTTTCGAACAACGGTTATCCTATCCAATAGATCTCCGCCTTGATCTGGATCAGCTAAAGGTATCAATCCATATCCAATGTCTACTTCAATTGTATCACCTTGTAAGACTTCTGAAACTTCTTCTGGAGTGGTAAGAGGTGGTGCAAAACCACCAGAAACACCCCTTTTTTCTACTTTTGGTGCGGTTGAGCTTCCTATTGCTCCCTCACTCGAACCCGTTGTTTCATATGCTAACTGGCCTTCACTCACTCTACTCACGTAAGCTACAAAAAGTAAACTTCCTCCTAAAATCAACGATGGAAAAATTGGAATTGGTGTTAACATACCTAAAAATATTATTATTCCGCCCGCTATATTCAAAACCCTTGTGTCAGAAGTAAGTTGTCTTATTAAATCTACACCAAAATTATCTTTTGAAGCGGCTCTTGATACTATCATACCTGCAGAAGTTGAAATCAACAACGCAGGAATTTGAGCAACAAGTCCGTCACCAACGGTTAGTAGAGCAAATACTTCCGCCGCCTCTGCGATCGTCAGTCCCTGCTGTAACATCCCAATTATTAAACCTCCAACTAAATTTATCAGAGTTATTATTAATCCAGCTATTGCATCCCCTCTTACAAATTTACTAGCTCCATCCATCGCACCATAAAAGTCGGCTTCTCTTCTTATGTCTTCTCTTCTTTGCCTAGCTTCTTCTTCGTTAATCAACCCGGAGGACATGTCAGCATCTATACTCATCTGTTTGCCAGGCATAGCATCCAAAGTGAACCTTGCGGCTACTTCAGATATTCTTTCTGTTCCTTTAGTTATTACAAGAAATTGTATTATAACAAGGATCAAAAAGATTATGATTCCCACAATATAATTTCCACCAACAACAAAGTCACCGAATGCCCTTATTACTTTTCCTTCGAAATTTTTACCGTTTAGGAGTATTAAACGAGTAGACGAAACGTTCAACGCCAACCTAAAGATGGTCATAACCAGTAACAAAGATGGAAAAATAGAAATATCCAATGCCCTTTTCAAATATAATGTAGCCAATAAGATTATAATAGAAACGATTATATTCAATAGTTGCAAAAAGTCTAGCAAAAAGGTAGGAATAGGTATAACCATCAACACAACTATCCCCACGATAAGTATGGAAATTACCACATCTAACCCTTTTATTTTATTAAAATTCATCGCTAACCCCCCAATGATTTAATAACTGAGTTTGTAGACATAAGCTAGTACTTCTGCAACTAAGGTGTATAGATCTTCTGGTATTTCTTCGTTTAAATCAACTTTCTCATAAATTTTTCTTGCCAAAGCAGGTCTTTCTAAGATTGGGATTCCATGTTTAAAGGCAATTTCTCTTATCTTAAAGGCGACTTCATCTTTTCCTTTTGCTACAACTATCGGAGCCTGCATTTCTTCTGGTTTGTACTCTATCGCTACAGCATAATGAGTAGGATTGGTAACAACGACGTCCGCTTCAGGTACTTTTTGCATCATCCTACTTCTTGCTAAATTTCTCATCAATTCTTTTTGCCTTTGTTTAATTTCTGGGTTTCCTTCTATTTCCTTTCGTTCTTGTTTGACCTCATACTTGCTCATTTTTAGCTCTTTTTTATATTCATATCTCTGGTACCAAAAATCAAATAAACTGAGAAGAAGTAAGGCTATTCCTAATTGAAACAGTACGTTAATCACTAAATCAAAAATCACATTAAAGGAAAAAGAAGTTTCTTCCTCCGCCAACGAGAGTATCTTATACCAATTGGCTTTTATGATATTATAAGTTAACAACCCTAATATGGTTAGTTTTAAAAGAGACTTAATTAGCTCCACCACAGATCTTAAAGAAAATAGTCTTTTGAATCCTTTAATGGGGTTTATCTTACTCAGATCCAATTTTAAAGATTTAAAAGTAAATAAAAATTTGGTTTGAATCATTCCCAAAAGGGAAGAAACTACCACGGCAACAACAAAAAACAGTATCAATTTTATGTATAAGTTCATATGTGCCGTAATCTCATATCCAAGCAAATCTGTTGGTGAATAATCTAAATCTAAAGATAAATAATCGTAAAAAACCTTAAAAATATCATTAAGGAGGGGCTCAAATATTATCCACAAAAAAAGCGAAATTGACAAAAAACTAACTGCCATGTTAAATTCGTTCGATTGGGGGATGTTTCCCTCTTCTCGAGCTTTTTCTAATCGCCTAGGTGTGGGATCTTCAGTTTTATCTGGATCTGCAAAAAGTTGAAGGTTTATTGAAATAGAAGGATCATTGAATTTTTCATCCATTCTATTAGTTGAAAGAATAGAGTAGTAAACTGATCTTCCCAAATCAATATCACTCCTAAAAAAAGTAAAAATCCTACCAGTATTTCTAATGGAATACCTACCATAAAAACATTAACCTGAGGGATCAATCTAGAAACTATTCCCAAAGCAACCTTCAAAAGGATCATAAATGCAATAAACGGCATTGAAAGTTGGAGACCTATCGTGAATACATCGAATAATTTTTGAGAAAAAACCATAAATCCATCAGGCGCCAGACTAAAAACCACAGGAACCTTGTTGAAGGAATCAATAATTATTGAGTATAAAATTAACGGTCCTTTAAGTATAAAAAAAAGCAACATACTGAACAAAAATGAAAATTCCGAAATTAAAGAGATCTCATCGCTAGTTACAGGATCGAAAACATTCGCCATTGCAAATCCCATTTGTATACCTATCGTTTCTCCAGCAAATTGAAAGGCATAGAACAAAATATTGGCTATTAACCCTACACTACTCCCAAAAACAAAATTCATCAACAAATAAAAAATTATCACCAAAGGCGGTGAATTTATAGGAAAAGTTCCGTTAACCTCAAACAACACCAAATAAGAAATAAAGAGTGTTATAAAAACCTTAACATGAACGGGAACAAAACGTGTACTAAAAAAAGGGATAAAAAAAGTAATTCCGGCTAACCTAGCAAAGATGAAAAAATAAACCCATAGATGGTATGTGAGATTTTCCAACACCACTTAGATCATTCCCAAATAATAAGTGAATAACTCGAACGAAAAATCTGATATGTTTTGCATAATCCAAGAGAACATTAAAACCAATGAAAGAAACGTTATTATAATTTTAGGTGCAAATGTCAGCGTCTGTTCATGAAGCTGTGTAACGGCTTGGAATATACTAATAATCAAACCCACCGCCACACTTATTATTAAAATTGGAGAGACTACTTTTAGAAAAAGAAGTATACCGTTTTCAAAAACCTCTATTAGTAACTCTTCACTCATCAAATCAGCCTCCCACAAAACTCCTTACTAATCCTCCAATTAAGAGATCCCACCCGTTTACCATCACAAAAATCATTATTTTAAAGGGTAAGGAAATCAGAATCGGCGGTATCATGATCATCCCCATAGATAACAGAATACTTGCTACCACCATATCTACTATTATAAAAGGCAGATAGAGTAATATACTCATTTTAAAGGCGATTTCTAACTCGCTTATTGCAAAGGCAGGTACCAGAATTTGAAAAGGAGTTTCTTCGATATTATCTATCTCTATATTCATTGAAGATGAAAGCATATAGATATCATCTTCATTTTTATGTGCCACAATCTCTGAAATCATGAAATCTTTGAATTGCTGCCAACTAATTTGTATTGCTTCTTGATAGTCAATCTCATTTTGATTGTACGGGATAATTGCCTCTTGATACACCCCATTAAAAACAGGAAACATTATCATTATGGTTAAAAAAAGGGCCAAAGCCAACATTACTTGATTTGGAGGAGCTTGCCTGGTGCCCATAGCCTGTCTCAAAAAGCTTAACACAACAACTATTCTTGTAAATGAAGTAAATAACATTAAAAACCCTGGGGCTAAGGACAAAACGGTTACGATTAAAAGTATTGTCAACGTCGGCGTTAAAGTATTAACTTCTTCATTCGGGTTTATCTGTATATCTACCCCTGGGAGTTGAAGAGTATTTTGAGAAAAAACTAAACTAAAAGATATGATAAAAAGAATAAGAGTTATTATCGTCTTTACTTTTCTGATTTTTCTTCTTCCCTTCCCCTTGAAATTTTATCTTTCTTCAATATATTTGAAAAGGTTTCAAGAAATTTAGGATGTTCATTCATAATTTCCTGAACCTCTTCTTCTTCTAATTTTCTTATTATTTCACTGGAATTGGAAGTAGCCAAAATAATATAATATTCTTTAAAAACTTTCAATACTCCAACGTATAAATTCCTATCTAGATAATATTTTTTTACCATCTTCACTTCTTTACTTTTAGGCCCCTTTTTTAATGTTTTAGCCAGTATATAATAAAATATCACAAGCAGTATGATGAGTAAAATTATGGCTACAAACCAAAATGAAACATTAACCAAATTATTGGTTGGAGTTGCATAGTCAGTGGGCATTTAAACTACTCCAATTTTTGTAAGGCTTCTATAACCCTATTAGGTTGAAAAGGTTTCACAATAAAGTCCTTGGCACCAGCCTGAATGGATTCTATCACCATCGCCTGTTGCCCCATAGCGCTACATACAATGATCTTAGCGTTAGGATCAATTTTTTTAATCTCTTTTATAGCTTGAATACCATCTTTAACAGGCATAGTTATATCCATCGTAACAAAATCAGGTTTTAATTCTTGATACTTCTCGACAGCTTCTTGACCGTTACTTGCTTCTCCGATTACTTCATAGTTTCCTTTTGTTAATATATCTTTTAACATCATTCTCATAAAAGCTGCATCATCTACTATTAAGACGGTTTTTGCCATTAAAACACCTCCGAAAACTTTAAAATTTTTACTTTTTTAATTCAGCTTCTAAGATACTTTCTAAATCAAGATATACTATCAATCTATTCTCTATCTTTATAACGCCTTTAACTTTATCTGAGTAAACAGACTCTTTTGAATGCAATTTTTCTAACTTGGCGGGATCTATGGAAAGAACATTTTCAACTTCATCTACATACATTCCTATCTCCTCTTCGTTTATTTTTAAAACAAGGATATTTTCATAAACGTGGTCTTCTGGGACTTCAATCCCTAAAATTTTGGTTAATTCGATAACGGGAACTATTCTTCCCCTTAAATTAATTAAACCAACTATGAAGTATTTTGAATTCGGAACTGGTGTTACGTCAGCCTTATCTACAACACTTTCTATATTCTCTACTGGCAAAGCATATTCTTGATCCATAATTTTGAAAGAAAGTACGTCTTCCATCATATATTTATTTCCCCCTCTTTTACAACTATTTATATACTACTTTTGAAGATATAAAACCTGCTTTAGTGCCCCTTCGACCCGCAGCTAGGGTATTTAAATTATTTATTATATAAGAGAAGCTACATCCAATAT
>Ga0182240_100248_pt1 | contig 21115 bp, 23 predicted proteins | sample hydfrates4_PW_90_FD_145594 | JGI IMG/M metagenome (GOLD analysis project Ga0182240, IMG submission 145594) | Subsurface microbial communities from deep shales in Texas, USA - hydraulic fracturing test 4_PW_90 | ecosystem: Environmental > Aquatic > Deep subsurface > Shale gas/oil reservoir >...
CAAGGGGAGGGAATCCTTCTTTTTACTCAAAACTTTTAGTTTCAATGGTTTAAGGATATTAAGTATATGATACTTAGTATCATATCTGACACTACTTTTAATAATTAGGGGGGAAATGATTATGAACGAAAAGGAAAAACTTTACCAGGAAAGGTTGGAACGTTACACCATTGCTATGGAATGCGGCAAGCCGGATAAGGTCCCCATTTGCTTGGGGATTGGAGAATGGGTTGTTAAATACACAGATACCAATTTGCAGGAAGTATTTTACGATTTAAATAAAAGCAACAGTATCGTAGACGAAATGTTATCGGATTTTGATGTGGATATTTTTGGTGGAGGACCTTGTTTGTGGTGGCCGCCGATGTTTGACGCAATGGGATCCAAATTATATAAGTTTCCCGGCATAGGGTTGGATGAGAATTCTACATTTCAATATAATGAAGAAGAATACATGAAAGCGGAAGATTACGACGATTTTATAGCCAACCCTACTGAGTGGCTTGCTACAAATTTTTTGCCTCGCATTAGCGATGAATTTGCTGAACCCGGATCATATAGAGCTACTGTGGCTCTGATTAAAAGCGCAGCTGCTTTTGCCATGCAGGCTGGTACGATGGCTGCTGCTTGGGAAAAATGGACTAGGGAGCATGGCGTAGTTGGGCAAACTGCAGGAATGACAAAAGCTCCTTTTGATACGCTGGGCGATGCTTTGAGGTCAATGAAAGGGATTCTCCTGGATCTTCGCCGTCGTCCGGAGAAAGTTCTAGCTGCGTGCGAAGCAATTACTCCTCATAACATAAAACAGGGTGTTTCGGGACCCGGTGCAGATAAACGATTCCCATGTTTTGCACCGCTTCATCGCGGAGCATATCCGTTCCTTAATCCTCACCAATGGGAGAAATACTACTGGCCATCACTGAAAGCTACCATCGAAGGTCTCTGGGCACAAGGAAAGAGAATGTTATTCTATGCTGAAGGGGATTGGACTCCGTATCTAGAGAAAATCGCTGAACTGCCGGAAAAAAGTATTATTTTTCAAATTGATAACACTGATGCTAAAATGGCCAAAGAAATTCTCGGCGGCAGATTCTGTCTCCAGGGCGGTGTGCCCACTACATTGTTAACCTATGGGACACCGGAAGAAGTAAAGGAACATGTTAAGAGAACTATTGATGAATTGGCCTGTGATGGAGGCTTCATCCTCAATCCAGGTGGTGTAGTGATGGGTGACGCTAAAAAGGAAAATATTTACGCTATGATTGAAGCAGCTAGAGAGTATGGCGTTTATTAATAGGATAGAGGAGGGAAAAACAAAATGTCTGAAAAAGAAAAATCTTTTGTTCCGGACCCGGGTACTTGTGTTCCATGGAAAATTAAGAAGGAAGAATTAGAAGAGATTAACGGTAATGAGGAAATAGTGAAAAAAGAATGGGAAAAGTTGGACGAATTTGCTTACAATTTTATATGGTTCTGGGTGCAGCGTTAGTAAAGAAATTTATGTCAATATATCACAAAGGAGTTGAATATCAATGCTAACAGATTCTTTATCGAAGGCAATCGCTGAATTAGAAGAGGAGCAAGTGCTGAAACTGGTTAAGGAGCGTTTGGAAAGTGGAGTTGATCCTTTAGAAATTGTGAATTCCTTGCAACAGGGAATGGCAGAGGTTGGTAGGCTTTTTGAAACCGGAGAATATTTTCTAAGCGAACTGGTTATGTGCGGTGAAATCATGAAAGATTCCATGGATATTTTAGAACCACACCTCAGCGGAAGCAGTGGCAATTACAAGGGAAATATTGTTATTGGTACCGTCAAAGGAGATATCCACGACCTTGGTAAGAATATCGTTGTTATGCTTTTAAAAGGAGCAGGATATAACGTTATAGATTTGGGGGTAGACGTTCCGAAAGAAAAGTTTGTTGAGGCAATTAAGGAATCAAATGCACCACTTGTGGGCATGAGTGTGCTTTTGACCGCTTGTCAGGATTCTTTGAAAGAGGCAATTGACGCAATCAGGGCAGAAGGATTGGATGTTAAGGTAATGATTGGCGGAAACTATATTGATGAAGTCGTTAAGGAACATGTAGGAGCAGACTATTATGCCAAGGCGGCAGGTGAAGGATTAAAAATTGCCGATGAAATATTTGGGTAATTGCGTCTTTTCTAAAAACTAAAAGGGGTGAAAACATGTTATGAGTGATAGCTGCAAAGTATTGCTATCACCTTATCGCTGGGTCATTTTGGCTATTATGTGGTGTGCCACATTTATTGGAGTTGCTGCACAATTTCAGGTTGCAGCCTTGGCATATAAGATTATTCCCGATTTAGACCTGACACCTGGAAATTTTGCCATGGTCCTCTCAGCACCCATGTTGCCGGCTGTATTTTTTAGTCTTGCAGCGGGGGCTCTGGCAGACAGGTTTGGTGTCAAAAGAGTTGTTACAGTGGGTTTTATTTTTTCGATAGTAGGAGTATATTTCCGATATACCGCCAATGGGTTCTGGGGTCTTTTTGCTCTGATGTTTCTGGCTGGAATCAGTTCAGCTCTCTTGAATGCCAATGTGTCAAAGCTGCTGGGAGCATGGTTTCCTAAGGAGCAGATGGGCACAGCTATGGGAATCTACTTTACTGCCGCTGGTATTGGTATGAGCGTAGCTTTAGCGACTTCCGCTTTATTTCCTACAGTTAAGAGTGCATATACTACTGCGGGTATAGTTATGTTTGTAATATGGATTTTATGGATGACTTTTATAAAGGCCAAGTCAGAGGGTGCACCTGAATTACCGGCCATGCCCGTGTTAAAGTATATTGGTGTGGCTGCCAGGAGTAGAAATATCTGGTTGGTTGGCTTGGCGCTGATGTGTTTCATGGGTGCTAATATGGCTTTCACCGGATTTTTGCCCAATGCATTAACCCAGGTGCGTGGTATAGACCCGGCAAAAGCCGGTGTCATGACATCGGTGGTAACGTTTGGTACCATCCTGGGCAGTATCGTAGGTCCCTTTATATCCGATCGCATGGGTAGAATTAAACCTTTCCTGACTCCTGTAGCAGTTTTGGGAGCAGCCGTTATGTACATCTCTTGGGTTGTTCAAGGAGTAAGTGTGTGGATATTTCTTTTTGCTCTAGGAGTCTTCTTAGGAATGAGCGTACCGCTGTTGATGGCATTCCCAATGCTGCTTCCGGAAATCGGTCCTGTCTATGCCGGGAGTGCCGGAGGACTCATGGCAACTTTACAACTTATAGGCGCGTTTTTTATCCCATCTTTCATTATTGCACCATTAAGTGGGGAAAATTACAACATATTATTTGCATTAGCTAGCTTATTCTTGTTTTTGGTGGGAGTTATTGAATTGTTTCTCCCTGAATTGGGAGCTAAGGCTAGGGCAAAGGCTGATGCCAAACCCGAAGCTGCCATTTGATAGACTTTGAAATTTGCCTTGTTATACCTTTTCAAGGGGCTGTTCCAAAGCTACTATTTGGAACAGCCCCCTTGATTGTTACAGTATGAGTAAAACGTTTGTGGAAGATTAGTGGGTGAAAAATGGAAGGAAAAGGGATAGGGCTCTCAATCCTTGAAATAGTTAAGTGAGTAAACAAAACTAAAGAAAGGATGAGGTCCAAAAATGAATTTGACAAAATTTCAGAAGAAAAAAAGTTTTAAAGAAGTGATTGATTTATAACATATATGATATAAAAGAAGCTACAGTAGTAAAAGACCACAGAGTATCACGGGTTTATCTCACCGAAAAAGGCCGTATTGCAGCCGGAGCGGTAAGGGATGCTCGCCAAAAAAAATATTTTTCCGACATCTATTTTTCAAAATACTTGAGGATTTAGAAAAAATACAAGAATAAATAAAGACAACTATGATAGAAAGGTTTGATTTTCTAATGGAAAACTGTGCAAAAAACTCTGCTGCTGTTCAACTTTCTACACGAGTAAACCGCTTACAATTATCCTTGATTTTAGGTGGACTAACTGCGTTGGGGCCTTTGTCCATTGACATGTATTTACCTGCTTTGCCTGGGCTGGCGAAAGGGCTCAATACCAGTGCATCATCTGCACAGCTCAGTCTAACCTTTTTTCTACTGGGATTAGCCATAGGACAATTATTTGCCGGTCCCTTGAGCGACATACGTGGGCGCCGTAAGCCGCTGCTTGTAGGACTTACCATTTATATAGTTTCATCTTTGTTATGTGCCCTTAGTCCTTCTATCTGGTTATTAATAGTATTGCGGTTTCTTCAAGGTTTAGCAGGGGCAGCCGGGGTTGTTATTTCTCGTGCTATAGTGCGGGACCTTTATTCGGGTTCAGAGTTGACAAAATTTATTTCTCATTTAATGCTGGTTAACGGTGCGGCACCGGTTCTTGCACCTATTGCGGGCGGGCAACTATTGCGAGTGACGTCATGGCACGGAGTGTTTATTGTATTGGCTGTTATAGGAATAATTTTACTTCTTACCGTTTTTTTTGGTGTTTCCGAGACATTACCTGCTCAAAGCCGCTCAGAAGCAGGAATAAATAATACTTTGTCCATACTGCGTAATCTTATTAATGATCGTATTTTTATGGGTTATGCGTTGTCACAAGGGCTTGTGTCAGCCGCTATGTTTGCATATATATCTGGTTCGCCGTTCGTGCTTCAAGAGATTTTTTCTATCTCACCGCAAATTTTCAGCTTATTGTTTGCTATAAATAGTTTTGGAATTATTATAGCTAGTCAAGTAACCGGAAGGTTGGCAGGACGAATAAATGAAACCAAATTGTTTGTTACAGGAATTGGTATTTCTTTTATCGGAAGCAGTATGCTCTTAACTGCAATAATTATGGAGGCAGGGCTGTTTCTTATCTTACTACCTCTGTTCTTTGCAGTATCGAGTGTGGGAATTGTGATGACTACCGGTTTTTCCTTAGCCATGCAAAATCAGGGTCAAACTGCAGGTAGTGCATCGGCGGTTCTCGGAGTACTGTCATTTATCTTCGGTGCTTTTGCAGCTCCTCTTGTAGGTTTAGGTGACAGCCAAACAGCGCTGCCTTTGGGTGTAGTAATTGCCGCTGTTAGTTTCGGATCGGTTTTATCTTATACTATTCTGGTGCGTAGAAAACTTTGATGGGAATATGTGTTACATAACTAATTGACTATCAGAGACATATTATGCTATTCTATAAATAACTACAGTATAATTGTCTAGACAGGTTTGATAAAAATGGAACTTCAACGTATAAGCAAAGAAAAAGTAGATAAAAATTCGGTTATTCCTATTTACTATCAAATTTTTAAATTATTTGAAGAGTATATCATTAAAGGGAAACTTAAGCCTGGAGAAGCATTGCCTCCCGAGCATGAAATAGCAGAGACTTTTGAAATAAGCAGAATGACCGTTCGTCGGGCTATTTCAGAGCTGATAAATGCAGGATTAGTCTACTCTCAAAAAGGCAAAGGGACTTTTGTAGCCAAACCTAATTTAAATCAAGTCATATTTGAATTAGGCGATTTTCATGAAGAAATAACCAAAAAGGGAATGACGCCGAGTTCAAAACTTTTAGGCGTAAGGATTGTAAAAGCTGACAAGATATTATCTAACAAGTTGGAAGTGCCTTTAGGTACCAACTGTCTTTACTTTAGCCTGGTGTTATCAGCAGATAACGAACCTTTAGTCTATGAGAAAAAATATATCAAGTATTCAAAACAAAAGCCTATCCTGGAAACGGAACTAAAAGATCCTTCACTGTCAAATTTGGCCGTATTGCACGGTGATCACTTTCCTACTACAAGCAAAAGAGTGCTGCATGCGTCAATTGTTACTGAAGAAGAAGCATCAATTTTAGAAGTTGAACTGAATACCCCGGTCTTTGTGGTTGAGCAAACGATTTATGATTTTGATAAAAAGCCTGTAGGTTGGGGAAGGTCGATTTACCGCGGTGATAGATATAAACTTACCAGCTATATTGGATGGTTTGCAAATACTTCTAAATAGCAATATAAAGAGGGTAAGGGTGGTTTCATATGAAGGAAGATTTAATTAATGCTATTGCAAATTTAGAGGAAGAAAAAGCTCTTCAGATAGTAAAAGAAAAAATTAAAGCTGGCGAAACACCTCTGCAAATTGTTGAACAATGTAGGCAGGGAGTTGAAATAGTTGGTAAGAGATATAGTGAAGAAATATATTTCTTATCAGATTTAATTATGTCAGAGGAAATTTTGAGAAGAATTATGGAAATATTAAATCCATATTTTTCAAAAAATACTGAACAAAATGGAACAAAAATTGTTATGGGGACTATTGAAGGAGATATTCATGATCTGGGGAAAAATATAATTGTCAATTTGCTAAGATCCCACGGGTTTGATGTGTATGACCTGGGCGTAGATGTACAGCCTGAAGAGTTTATAAAGGCTATTAACGAAACAGGGGCTAGCATTATAGGTATTTCTGTGCTTCTTACCTTTTCGATTAATTCTGTGAAAAAAGTAATTGATCTGTTAAGAGAAGCCGGTCTCCGAGAAAAGGTAACTGTTTTACTGGGAGGATATCCTGTAAATGAACGAGTAAGGCAATTCACGGGTGCTGATTATTTTGAAACAGATGCTATAAAAGCGATAGAACTGGTTAAAGAAATTGCTTTATCAAAATAACTATTAATTCTGGATAAGGCTGGTGTAATAATATGAAAAATATTGCTGTAGCCTGCCACACACTAAAAGATAAGGTTGAGCTGGTTGCAAAAGATTTACAGGTTAGCTATCCGATTATTTGGGTTGATTCTGGGCTTCATAACGTTCCTAAAAAGTTAAAAGAAACCCTTCAAAATCAAATTGATAAAATAGATAACGTAGATAACATTGTACTGCTGTTTGGAAGTTGCGGAAATTCTCTGCTTGGTATAACTTCTTCTAATGCACGGCTGGTTTTCCCAAAAGTCGATGACTGTATTTCACTTTTCTTGGGTGGTAATGAACAAAGGCGTGTCATGGACAGAGAGGTACCCTCGTATTACCTGACCAAAGGGTATTTCGAAAGCGAAACAAGCATTTGGACGGAGTATTCTTACTGTGTAAAAAAATATGGACCACAAAAAACCAAAATAATTTTCGATAAATTGTTAAACAAATATGAAAAGTTAAGGGTTATAGATACCGGAGCTTATGAGCCTGAAGAAATCATGGAGTCGACTTTGAAAATGGCCAGGGTACTTGGTTTGGATCATGAAACTATAACAGGTTCTTTAAGAATAATTTATAAAGCCTTCAAAGGAGAATGGGATGAAGAATTTGTCATTGTGGAACCGGGGCAAAGTATCAGTCTCTTTGATTTAGGATTAGGACAGGCGGTACTTAAATAAGCCCGCATTAGATCATAAAGTGGATTGTATCTCTCTTATCCCTCTTTTATCATCCTTTCAAATTCTTCTAAACATGCAACTGCAGATTTTTTTCTGATCCCGAGCGGGAATGTACCTGTACACCCTATGCAATAAGCCGTTATCTTACCAAAATTTCCGGACCGTTGCTGGATAGAATAGACTTACAGGTTGAAGTACCGAGATTAAAATATGAAGAACTGCATGATTATAAAAAGGGAGAAACCTCTGCAGAGATAAAAAAACGAGTTGAAGCGGCCAGAAAAATTCAGAGAGAAAGATTTAAAGATTATCCCGGGGTTGAGTGTAACTCACAGATGAATGGAGAGCTGATAAATAAATTTTGTACACTTGCTAAAAATACTGAAGAGTTTTACAAGCAGGTATTTGATTCATTGAAATTGAGTATTAGAATACACAACAGGATATTGAAAATAGCCAGAACAATAGCCGACCTTGAGGGGAATAACAAAACAAGTGAACATAATCTGGCGGAGGCGGAGCAGTATCGGAATTATGACAGGCTTCTAGCTGATAATCAGGTGTTTAGTTAAGATATGCTATGACTGAAAATTTTAAAGAGAGATGAGACGTCTGAATATTAAAAATATAAAGGCCACAGTTTTTGAACTTACGGTTTAAGTAGTGAATTCGTAAGAGGATGTGGTCTTGATATATTAGATGATCTTATATAAGGATGGAGGTTTTCTCTTAGAGGACCTTCTTTTTTCATAAATCAATATGGAATATTAGAACTATATAAATTATAAGTAATCAGATCTAATTAGCTTCCCCTGAAATAGTAGTAAATTAAAATCAAAAGGGCTTTTGATACCTGCTTTAGTCAAAATGGTGTGTAGGCAGGAATAACTTATACTTAAACTCTAATGCTCAGCGAGGAGTTCCATAAAGTGCTTGAAATTAGCGTCCTTATAAATATTAGATTGTTTTAATGCGATAATTTTATTCTTAATCTCATCAGTGATTACATACTGTGGTTTACGGCCTGTATTTTTGTGGATTAGGAACGCCGGCCCTTATTCCATTACCCTTTTTTCAGGCGTTTAATTTGATGTTCACTTAGCCCTAGACTTACAGCAGCTTCCCTGATTAATATTTTTCCTTCGATAACAGACGAAATTACTTTGTACCTATTCAATTGTTTTTGTGTCATTAGATAACGCACCTCGTTCTTCATAGTGACATTTTACCGCGATACTCTACAAGGTAACATTATCACAAAATAAACACAAAAAACTGGTATGAGGGTATGGACAGCCGTACCAATTTGATGTAAAATAATATTGAAATCAATTTTAAACGTATAGGGGGAATCATTATGAAGAAAACATTATCCTTAATTATTGTAGCGCTTCTGCTTGTTGGATTATTGGCAGGCTGTGCAAGCACAAAAGATACAACTGCTGCAAATGACACAGCTGCTAAGGAAAAAAAGATCAGGATTGGTGCATCAATTTTAACACAATCCCATCCATTCTATGTTGCTATTAAAGAAGCTATGGAAAAAGAAGCCGCAAATGAAAATGTAGATATTGATATTGCCGTTGCAGACCAAGACTTAAACAGACAGATTTCGGCTATTGAGGATTTTATCAATAAGGGTGTAGATGTAATCATTATTACCCCTGTTGATTCAGATGGGGTTAAGGGAGCAATCATGAAAGCGAAAGAAGCCAACATTCCCGTTGTTACTGTGGACATTAAAGCAAATGGCGTTGAAGTAGATTCCCATATTGCTACTGACAACTTTACTGGTGGTATGATAGCTGCTGAAGCAATGGCTCAATACCTAGAAGGAAAAGGTGAGGTAGGGCTGATTACATATCCAGAAGTTCAATCAGTTAGAGACCGTATAGACGGTTTTAAGAAAATCGCTGATACTTACCCGGATTTAAAAATCGTTACTGAATTACCAGGACGTACAAGAGAAGAAGCGAAGTCTGCATCAGAAGATATGTTAACAAGTAATCCAAATCTTAATGGAATCTTTGGATTTGGTGACGATATGGCTATTGCAGCAACCACAGCTATTTCAGAAAGAGGATCTAATGCCATTGTTGTAGGATTTGACGGTCTTGAAGAAGCTAGAAAATCTGTAGATAAAGACAATGCTTTCAAGGCGGTTGTTGTTCAATATCCAGACAAAATGGGAGCAGAAGGTGTAAAAAATGCTGTTAAATTAGCTAAAGGTGAATCAGTTGAAAAAGAAATTCCGGTAACTCCAGGTCTTTATGTACATGGTAAGGGATTTGTTGATGTAAAAGTTGAAAATGATAAAGTAAATATTAACTAGCATAGCTAAGCCCCCCCAGCTATGCTGGGGAGAGTAACAAAAGCTATGCTGGAGTATTGAGCAATAAAGATTCTTTTCCTACAATACATAGTTGAGGTCTTGCTATGTGGTAGTAGGAAAGGAATGAAAAAATGTATAGTAACAAATTAGCACATACAGTATGGGATTGCGAATATCATTTAGTATTTGTACCGAAGTATAGACGGAAAATTATTTGTGGAAAGTTACGTAGAGAAATAGGACAAATTTCACGTACTCTATGTAAGTATAAAGTTGTTAAAATTATAGAAGCATGCAAAGATCATATTTATATGTGTATCACTTATACCGCCGAAATATTCAGTGTCCTCAATAGTGGGATACTTGAAAGGAAAAAGTGCGATAATGATATTTGGAAGATTTAACAAGTTGAGACAAAATTTCAAAGGGCACAGTTTTTGGGCAAGAGGATATTATATCAGCGCAGTAGGTTTAGATGAGCAGATAATCCGAAATTATATCAAAAACTAAGAGGCAAAAGAAATAGCAGAAGAAAGATATAAAAACAAAAATATTAGCAACCCTTTTTATTTTAAGGGTGCAAGTAAATACGGCAAAGAGTAACATAACAAGAAAATTGAAAGATACTACGGGATAGTGAGACCTAATGAAATGGTGGATAAAAAAATAATCCTTATAGGATTGCAAGTAACAATGCCCTTATAGGGTTAATCAAGCCACCGGCTATGCCGGTGGTATTTGATTTTAAACTGAAATTGGTAAGTAACAGAAAACAAACTACTACCCACACAATCTAATACCATTAAATACCATTAAAAGGGAAGACAGCAGGCATCCGACATTATTATTCAGCGGCAACTTACAATTTCAGTTAATAGTAACGTGATTTCAAGGGAAAATACCCGTAAAAAGACAGCACTAAATAAGCCCGAAAAAATCGGGTGAAAATCGATTTTAAGATTTTAACACAAAAATCAGGAGTTAGCTGGAATTTACCAACCCCCAGGCCCGTTTTTGGATAAATTCCCGGAGCTTGGTTTTGATGATCGATATCACCCTCTTCGAGCCAGTGGTTAGAGGCTAACCTTACGTGCCGGTACCGGCCACGTCCTACGATATTCCCTGGCATATTAAGGAGCAACCTTCTTAAGAAAGGATCTTCATACCGGGCAGCCTTCTCCGGGAGCAGGGCTAATCGGAACCGGTTGAGCAGGTTGTAAGCAATGATTTTGATCCACATGAAAACAGTGTTTCTTTGTATCTCGTGCTGGCTGGTTTGATCGAGGCCTAAACCTACTTCCAACTCATCAATTTTGTTTTCGACATTACAGCTTTTGTTGTACCAATGGCAGACTTCTTCGGGCAGTCAAGTCTTCCATGTTGGTAACAATAATCTGGTATTTGTAAGCTTTAAGGTTGAGGCTTAGCTGTCCTTGTTTCTCTTTGGGCTTCTGTAATTCACGGATGAAAACAATCCTCCTGGCTCTGCTCCAACTGGGTAGGGGAACCCTTATTTCTGCAGTGGCATAGGTTTCGTCTAACTGTTCTCCTGTTCATTCAGGTAGTTGACGATTTTCCACATCCCACTGGTCATCTTGGCCTTACAAACATATTCAAGTCAATTATCTTCTAGACAGATGAAGTTTTTTTTCGTCAAAAAATCCTTTATCTATACGAATGCCTTTGACCACTGTTTTACGGGGGTTGAGCCTGGATAACGTTTCTTTCAGAAATTCTAAAAATTCACCGTTGCTGGCTGTTTTGCCGCCGTACAGGTTAGCGTTGACCAGTTCTCCGACCTGAGAAATAAAGGCGACCTTAACTTTGTAGGTGGAACGACCATGGTACCGGGGATTTGAGCCCACTTCGGAACCTTCCTGGCTACCGAAAACGGTAATTACACTGTCATCGAAATCAAGCCATACTTCTCACGGGCTGTCTAAATCAGCTTTCAAGGAAAGAACACTTTCATTCGCCTGACGTAATTGCTCGATATGTTCCAAAGTAAGTTGAGATAGCAAATAACGCAGGGTGTGTTCGTCTGGTACCTGCTTAATTTCCTTCAGTTTTTTAGTAATCCGGGTCATGTTTTAGAGCGTCCATATGGGAGAACCGCAAAAGACCCAGCGCCGCTGTAGATGCAGTTATGATGCCTTTTGACCTTAAACTGCTTTTTAAGCATGTCGGTTAAACCAATGGCTTGTTTTAAGGATTCAAACAAGCCGAAGTTACCGTAAGCAGTAACGGAGGTATTATCAAAGGTGACGGGTAAGTTGGTTTTAGCGGCTAATTTTTGCAATCTCTTTTGGGTTTTTAGGTAACGGCGTTCTCGATCACGTTTTTGCTGGCGAGTCATATTTTCCTGTTGATGATTGGTAAGTAATTGTGCTACCATAATTCTGAGGATGCCTTCCTTCGGAATGGTTTTTGTGATTGCTTACCAGTTCCAGATCGGGAAAAGGTGTTCTTCTTTTTTTGTTAAATTTTTTGCATGTATTATGGATTTGAACCCTTGAAAGCATTCTTGTCTGTTACTTATCGGATCTAAGTTAAAATAATTACTTTTTCTGAAGAAATACCTACGAGTGGTATTTCTTCAGACCTTTTATAGCGTTTGACTTATATCGCTTTTATCAACACTATAATTTATTGATGGAAATGGGCGTGATATTTTGGGTACTATTCTTGAAATGAAAGGGATTAGGAAGGTATTTCCGGGGGTCGTTGCCCTTGACGGAGTAAATTTAAACCTTGAAGAAGGTAAAGTGTTGGCTTTGCTGGGAGAAAATGGCGCAGGAAAATCTACTCTGATGAAAATATTATCAGGAGCTTATAAACCGGATGGCGGAGAAATTTTTCTTTATGGAGAAAAGGTGGAAATCAAAGATATAATTCATGCCAGAAATTTAGGTATCAGCATAATCTACCAAGAACTCAGCTTGAGTCCTAATATGACTGTTGCAGAAAACATTTTTGCATTACAAGAACCAACGCGTTTTGGACTTATAGATGATAAAGAAATGAATAAAAGAACAAAAGAATTATTTGAACAATTTGAGATAGAAATATCCCCGACAAAGATGGTTAAAGAATTATCCATCTCAAATCAACAAATGGTCGAAATTGTAAAAGCATTATCCACAAAGCCAAGGATTATTATTATGGATGAGCCAACATCTGCTTTGAGTAATAAGGAAACGGAAAAGTTATTTAAAATCATTAGAAAATTGAAAAGTGAAGAGATATCTATTATATATATCTCTCACAGGATGGATGAAATATTTGAGATAACAGACTATGTAAGTGTATTAAGAGATGGAAATTACATTGGAACTGTAGACACAAAAAAGACCTCATCAGAAGAACTGATTAAGATGATGGTTGGAAGAGAAATGGATAAGGTATATCCCCATAAAGATTTCAAGTATTTAAAAGATGAAAAATTGCTTGAGGTTAAAGACTATAATAAGAAAAATTATTTTCATGATATTAATCTTTTTGTCAGACCAGGTGAAATATTAGGCTTATATGGACTTATGGGTTCAGGAAGAACAGAAATTGTTCAAGGGATATTCGGGATATTAAAAAAGGATAGTGGAGAAATCTTTATGCACGGTAGTAAGGTTAATATAGATGACCCATTTTCTGCTATTGAACATAGAATTGCCTTTGTGACAGAAGATAGAAAAAATGAAGGACTTGTGCTGACATCCAGTGTTTCTGAGAATACGACCATGGCAAACATCAATAAGATTCTTAATAGATTTAAGCTGATTGATGAAAATAAAGAAGTTAAGATTGCCAGGGAACATGTTGAGAATTTAAGAATTAAAACACCAAGTATTTATCAGACGGTAAATAAATTAAGTGGTGGAAATCAACAAAAAGTCGTTCTGTCAAAATGGTTTGAAATAGAACCTGAGATTTTGATATTGGATGAGCCAACAAGAGGTATAGATGTGGGAGCAAAGTATGAGATCTATAAGCTTATGATTGAGCTTGCGAAAAAAGGTGTAGGTATCATCATGATATCATCAGAACTGCCTGAAATATTGAATGTATCCGATAGGTTATTGGTAGTAAAAGATCATGGAATTATAACTGAACTAGATCCAAAGAAGACTACTCAGGAAGAGATTATGTCATATATTACTTGGAAGAGGTGAATAAATCGTTATGGGACTTAAGTTGTTCGCAGACAAGAAATTATTTAAAAGCTATGGCGGTGTTTTATTGGCATTACTTGGATTAATGGTGTTGTTTTCATTTCTAAGTCCTCACTTTCTTAAGACAAATAATATTTTAACTGTTTTTGCACAAGTTTCAATTATTGCTATTTTAGCCTTTGGAATGACTTTTGTGTTGATGATTGGTGAAATAGACTTGTCTGTTGGGTCTATCCTGGCATTATGTGGTATTGTACTTGGAGTTATGCTATCTAATGGTTTTAATGTAGTAATCTCTATTATAGCAGTGCTAATCGCTGGTGCATTAGCAGGCTTGTTTAATGGATTTGTAAGTGCCAAATTTAAAATTCCCACATTTATTGTAACAGTTGCCACGATGGGAATATTTAGGGGTATCGGATATGCCATTACAGATGCTAGACCAATACAAATAGAGAATTCCTTTATTTTATTTTTAGGGAATAAGAAACTGTTTAATCTCATCCCTGTTCCCGTAGTAATTGTAATAGTATTACTGATTATTTCCCATGTACTGCTGTCTAAAACCAAGTTTGGTAGGCAGGCAAAAATGGTTGGCGGAAATAAAGTCGCAGCAGAATATGTAGGTGTTAATACAAAAAAACTACAGATCAAAATATTTATCATTACAGGAATAGCTGCTGCTGTAAGTGGTATTCTCATGGCTTCAAGATTATATTCTGCACAACCGAATGCTGCAGGCGGTTACGAGCTAGATGCCATTGCTTCAGCAGTATTAGGTGGAACAAGCTTGTCAGGTGGATATGGAACAGTATTAGGAACTTTTATTGGAGCTTTAATAATGGGTGTTATTAATAATGGAATGAACTTAATCGGCATGCCATATTTTTACCAGCAAATCGTGAAGGGCCTTATTATCATCGTAGCTGTTTTTATAGATGTTAGAAACAAAGAAAGTATGTTAGGCAAATAATGACAAATTGTAAAAGTGGAGTGATATGAATGGCTGAAATTATTACAATCGGAGAAATCCTTGTTGAGGTTATGGCAAAGGAAATAGGTCAAAGATTTGATAAAACCGGAGAATTCGTTGGACCATTTCCGAGCGGTGCTCCAGCGATATTTATAGACCAGGCAGCAAAATGTGGAAGTAATTCAATGATTATCTCTGCAGTGGGGAACGATGGATTCGGAAGGATAAATTTAGAACGATTAAAGGGAGATGGTGTTGACATTTCCCGGATCAAAGTATTAGATGACAAAACGACAGGAGTTGCATTTGTAACATATAAAGATGATGGTGATAGAGATTTTTTATATCATATATCTAATGCTGCATGTGGATGTGTAGATGAAAGCTTTATACATAAGGAAGATTTCAAGGACTGCAAGTATTTTCACATTATGGGGTCTTCAATTTATAATAATGGGATTTACCGTTCTATTTTAAAAGGAATTGAACTGGCTAATAAAAACGGCAGTAAAATTACGTTTGATCCTAATGTAAGGAAAGAGATCGTTACTAATGATGAAAAGAGAAAGTTTTTAGTAGGGATATTAAACAAGTCTCATATTGTTCTGGCAGGAGAAAATGAATTATTCTACTTGACAGGCATAGATGATGAGATGACCAGTGTGAATTCGTTAATAAATAACGGTACGGAAATCGTAATCATTAAGAGGGGAAGTAGAGGGGTAACTCTCTATAGCAAAGACAATGTAGTAAATGTAGATGCTTATAAAGTAGATGAAATAGACCCTACAGGAGCTGGGGATTGTTTTGCAGGGGCATTTGTATCTTGTATGAATCAGGGGATTGAACCCTTTGAGGCAGTTAAATTGGCTTCAATAGCTGGAGCAAGGGCAGTAACGAGGAAGGGACCCATGGAAGGTAGTACAAAACTTGATGAGTTGAAAACAATTTATAACGATATTTATAAATAGGCGATTATAAAAGCCAGAAAGAAAAATGGCATAAATTAGAAAACAATGCAGAAAAAGGGGAAATCATGGAAAAGAGAGGCAGAAAAGCGAAATAGAACTCAACAACAAAATTAAATATTAAATAGCTATGACATGGGAAATAAACCTGAGCTAAAGGCAGATTAAAATGTTCTGACCAAACAAGGACAATATTAAGCAACCAATGATTTGGAACAACGTATCTTGTCGGTAACTCCCATGCGATAAGCCAAAAGGACAGTAATTAAATGAGCAACTCTTGCCATAAAGAAATTTGCTTTGGCAGTTTTAAGATTTTGGGTATAAAGCTTACCTAATTGCAAAGGGAGCTTTAGCATGGAAATTACCTGTTCCACAATGTGGCGAAGGTGAGCATATTTATTCCATTTTTCAGAGTTTCTAGGGACGGGAGGATGAACCCTGTAGTTATTTTTGGGATAAGTATAAAAAATTCTACCGCATTTAGAGGGGGTGCAGGGGTCATCACAAAAGCACTGATATTTACTGCCGGGAAGCTTTTTGGACTTGGCGCATAGCCATTTATTGCGGGGGATGCAATTTTTACCTCTACACAACCCGTCATAGACCATAGAGTAAATCTGGATCTTTAGGGCAGGTAGGGTTACCATTCTCATCGAAGCCCGGCTTGCCGAGGTCGTCCTTAGAATTTCTGGGGTTAAGGGAAATAATGGAAAACACCTTACGGTGTTTAAAACAATATTTGTAATTGGCAGGGTCATCAAAACCCGCATCACCTACAAGGGCCTCAATAGAGAAATCAGGATGAGAGCCGAAGAAATTTTCCATGACAGGAATTAAAAGCTAGCCATCCCAGGAGAGCTTAATCTCATCAGGAGACTTGGATACATCAGTAAAATAAACATCAGTATTTTTAGAAACATAGAAAGCAGAGTAATCGGGAAGGTTATCACAAAAATCCAGATGCATGAGGATACCGAGGCCGTTACAGACAACAACAGTTTTGTGTGCATAACAAAAAGTACCGTTAACATATTGTAACTTAATATTTTTATTAGCAGAAGCAGCTTTGGGCATTTGGCTGTACGCCAGTTTATAGATATCTTCCTTGGATTTATCTTTATTGAGGCGTTTGATACGTTTTAAAAGAGCATTAAAGAATTTTAGAAAGCTTGTGACCTAACCCCTGGCAAATGGGCTCAGTGACATCAACCAGACGATGAAAGAAAACCTCAATAAAATCGGCGTAATCCTGCTTAAACCTGGAGAAAAAAGACTCATCGGGTACAGTATTAAGCCCGCAAAAATCCCTTCTCTTTAGAGACAGACAGGAAAGCAACGAGCAATTTAACTGTGGGTATGGAGTAAAACTTTTGCAACAGTAAAGCTGAAATAACAGAAAGAAGGGAATTATCGTAAGACCTGTGTCCAAATTATTGTAATAAGCAAGGGACCATGACACAGGAACAAGCTCAGCCAGGTCGATAAACTCATCAAATAACTGCAATAAATCTGGAGATTAAGCCTGCTCAACTTGAGCAAAAGAATCACAAAAGTCGGCAAAATTAACTTGTTTAAGTTTCATGTAGGATTCCTCCTTTTGTTAAAGAGTTGAATATGTGTTAAATAAAGGTTTCGACAAAAGTGGAGGAAATCCTACATGATTCAAATAAAAAAACTGATATATCAAGGGTTTAGAGTTTTTCAATTCGCTAATATTTATAAATAGATGGAGGCGAGAACATATGCTTATTTCGACGAAGGAAATGTTAATGGATGCACAGAAAAGAGGTTATGCGGTTCCCGCTTTTAACATACACAATTTAGAAACAGCGTTATCTGTAGCGGAAGCTGCAAAGGAGCTAAGGAGTCCGGTTATCTTAGCAGCAACGCCAGGGACATTTAAGTTCAACGGTAGGGAATATATCGATGCAATCGTAAAAACAATTGCAAAGAATTCCAAAGTTCCGTTAACACTCCATTTAGATCATCATGAATCCTTTGATGATATTAAAATATCTGTGGATTTGGGCTGCAGGTCTGTTATGATTGACGCTTCCCATTACCCCTTTGAAGAGAATATTAGGCGAGTAAAAGAGGTAGTGGATTATGTACATGCTGTTGGAGGCAGCGTTGAAGCCGAATTAGGAAAAATCGGCGGTACAGAGGATGATTTAGTAGTTGATGAAGATAGCGTGAGCTATACGGATCCAATTGCTGCAAAGGAATTTGTAGATAGAACAGGAGTCGATTCATTAGCTGTAGCCATAGGGACTGCCCATGGCTTGTATAAATCGAAGCCTAAATTGGATTATAACAGATTAATGGAAATAAGAAAGGTAGTGAATATTCCCATAGTATTACACGGAGGATCTGGAATTCCTGACGAAAGTATTAAAAAGGCGATCGAATTGGGGATATGCAAGGTTAATATCGCTACGGAGCTAAAAATTCCATTTACGAATGCTATAAGAGAGTATTTGTTATCAAATCCTGCTGAAAGTGATCCAAGAAAATATTTCTCACCGGCAAAGGAAGCTGTAAAAAATGTAGCAAGAGACAAAATATTACTGTGTGGAAGCAATAACAGAGCATAGGAGTAATAAAAATGATAATTACAATTACATTAAACCCATCTGTTGATATATGTTATTATTTAGTTGAATTTAAAAGTGATGATATTAATAGATGCAGCAATTACATTAAAACGGCTGGGGGAAAGGGAATAAACGTATCTAAGGTACTAAGAGATCTGGGGTGCGAAGTGGTTGCAACTGGATTTTTAGGCGGGGGTACCGGACAGTTTATCGAAAAGGAAATTAACAAAATGTCTATTCATTCCAATTTTGTTGAAATCCAAGAAAATACAAGAAATTGTATAGCTATTATTTCAAATGGAACACAAACGGAAATACTTGAAGACGGACCGAATATTACTGAAAAGGAATCGGAAAATTTCATACAATTGATATCAGATGTTTTAGATAACCACAATATTAAAGTAGTATCAGCTTCTGGTAGCATCCCAAAGGGTCTGGACAAAAATTATTATAATAGGATAATTGAAATCGCAAAAAAAAGAAATGTTAAGTTTGTGTTAGATACAAGTGGTGAATACTTAAAAGAAGCGATAAAATCATCGCCGTATCTAATTAAACCTAATATTTCTGAGCTAGAAGCTTTGTTAAATGTCAAAATACAGTCAGAAAAGGACTTAATACTTGCAATGTATAAGCTGAAAGCATATAATATTGAAATGATTGTTGTGTCTTTAGGAAAAGATGGGTGTATTGCCCTTTGTGGAAATGAAATATATAAAGTTACAATACCCAGGGTAAAAGTGAAGAATCCTGTTGGCTCCGGAGATGCTATGGTTGCAGGTATGGTAAAGGAAATCGAAAATAACAGTACTTATGAAGAAATATTGAGAGTTGGGAATACTTGCGGTATACTAAATGCTATCAATGAAGAAACAGGTTCCATTGATATGGGTAGATATAAGGCAGTCTATAATGAAATAAAAATAACCATATTAAAAAGCTAAATAGAAGCTTAAGGATCAAGTCAGAATAATTATGATAGATTTAAATACTCCTTTGGGGTTTAAATAAATGTATAGATTGTTTTTCAGAATGGTTTAAACACAATTGTCTTTATGATATTATATAGGTAACAATTTATATCTTATACAAACTAACCCTTGAACCTTGTAGATAAATTTATTAAAGCAGGTGCATATATGATAGATAAAAATTCAAAAATACCTATCTATTATCAAATTGAAGAATGGATAAAATCACAAATAGAGAAGAACCATTTTAAAGTAGATAAAGTGATTCCTTCTGAAAGGGAACTGACAGAGATGCTTGGTGTGAGCAGGCATACTGTGAGGCAAGCAGTTGGTAATCTGGTAAATGAAGGATATTTGTATCGTATTGCAGGAAAAGGAACTTTTGTTAAGGATAGAAATTTAATATATAAAGAAAATAGGTATACAAGCTTGTCGGAAGATATGGAACAATTAGGCAAGAAACTTAAAAATCATGTATTAAGCTTTTTAATTGAGGGTGCATCAAAAAGCATAGCAAACAGACTTTCTATAAACGAAAATGATCCTGTTATTAAGATAAAAAGAATCAGAGTTATTGACGATATTCCATTATCCTACGAATTGGTTTTCATATCAAAGAAAATAGTAGGGGACATGGATGAAAGTGTTGCTGCAGGTTCATTGATCAAGTATTATGAAAATGTTCTTAACTTAAATATTGATTATTCCTTTGAAACCGTTGAATCTGTGATGGTGAATGAAAAAACCGCTCAAAAACTTCATATACCTATGAATTCTCCTCTTTTACTGGTAAGATCAAAGTTATTTTTAGATAATGGCAAACAAGTACATTATACCAAAAACTATTTTAGAGGAGATAAATACAAATTCACTATAAAATTGATGAGATAATACAATAAAAAGTATTATTTAGAAAGTAAGTATCCTTATGGACTGATTCACAAAAAAGTAAGTCTGCAGCATATTTTATACTTAGTATAATCAAGACCTCTTCCTTGGTAAATATAATAATATTCAAGCAAGGAAGAAATTTTTTATATCTTGTGTGAAGGGGAGATAATTGTTATCTATATAGCCCCCTAGGATCTTTGGAGTAAACACTTGATGTTAGAATTAGAATTAACAGGGGGCAAGAAAAAAAATGACTAAACGACAGTATAGTGATGAGTTCAAAGAACAAATCTTAAAAGAATGTCAGGAAACAGGGAATGTAGCTTTAGTAGCCCGGAGGCATGAAATATCTCTCAATACCATCCATACATGGGTTAAAAAACAACGTCAAAGAGGCTCAGTTAAACTTCTGCCAAAAGCCAAAGATGCTCGCTATAAAGCTATGGAAAAACAACTTAAAGAAGTAAGTACTGAAAACGACAGATTAAAGCGTCTCCTTGCTGATGAAGAATTGGAGCTGGCAATTTTACGAGAATTGAGGGACTTTAAAAAACCCTCGGTAGCCGATAGAGTTGCCATTGCAAGAAGGTGGATAAAAAAGGGATACAATACAAATATTGTTCTCAACTCTATCGGCCTAGCTGCTTCCACCTATTATTATTACATTGAAAAAGAAAGCAGTAAAAGGCATAAAGAGAATAAGATACCCACAAAAAATCAGGTTGGACGTGAAATGCCAGGATATTCTCTGAATAAAAAAGGAGAAAAAATACCAGATGAAAAAATCAAAGAATACCTTTACGAACTGATAGAAGGCGACGGATTCCCTTATGGTTACCGGAAACTAACCATATGCCTACAGGAGG
>Ga0182240_100249_pt1 | contig 20946 bp, 20 predicted proteins | sample hydfrates4_PW_90_FD_145594 | JGI IMG/M metagenome (GOLD analysis project Ga0182240, IMG submission 145594) | Subsurface microbial communities from deep shales in Texas, USA - hydraulic fracturing test 4_PW_90 | ecosystem: Environmental > Aquatic > Deep subsurface > Shale gas/oil reservoir >...
TGGTATAAAGCTAAGACTAATAAATTAGCAAAATTGTATGCATACACGTAAAAAGGTGTTCTAAAGATATGAGGTATACTTGCCCACTCATAGTAATATTCTTTTGGTATTATTACTGAATCACCAAACATTATTTCTAATTCTTTTTTATACAGTTCTGCAAGTTCTTTCCAACTTGCACTTCCATTTTGTTCTATCAAATTGTGAGATGATATTTCGAATCTGGCGATCATATTTTGTCTAAACATCGTCGAAAACATTCCTTCAATATTTGATGCCAGGTACCTCGTTCTTTCTTCTTCTGAAAGAGTGGGTAGTATCTTGTCAATAACCAACATCTCACCAAAGACAGAGGCAACTTCCGCCATCGTTAAAGGAGGGTGATAATTCCAAATGTTTTGTTCAGAGGCTAAAGTTCCATGTATCCCATGTCCCAACTCATGCGCCAAAGTACCTACATCGGCAAGAGTACCTGTAAAATTCAACAAAATAAAAGGTTTTTTATTTGGAAGCGCATAAGATGTGTAAGCTCCACCTCTTTTACCTTTTCTTATTTCAGCATCGATTCTTTTTTCTTTAAAGAAAGACTCAGCAATTTCTCCAATTTCTTCATCGAACTCGTAATATGAATCTAAAACAATCTTCCGTGCCTCTTCAAAAGAATATTCTTTTTGCACGTTTGTTAAAGGCGCATAGATATCAGCAAGCGTTTGTTCTATACCCAACTTTTTACCTTTCCATCTGTAATATTGGTGAACCATAGGCGTTCTGTCAGTGGTGACCTTTATAACGGTTTCCACAATTTCATCTTCAACTTCGTTGTTCAAGTTTCTCATAGAAATCGGGCTTTGGAAGTTTCTCAAATTAGCCTCTGTGTCGTAATTTTTTACGATAGAATTGTATGTTTTTTCGAAGATGAGGCTATCTTCGTCATACTTTTTAAAGAATTCTTTCATTGCTTGACGTCTTAATTTTAAATCAGGTTTTCTTCTTAAAGCCCTTACTTGTGGATCGGTTAATTCTTTGATTTCCCCATCGATCTCTAACTTGAAAGTATATGAACTTGTTAACCGACCATATAGCTCTTCAAAGCCTCCACGTGATGAGTTGTACATAGCAGCTAATACCTTTTCGGCATCTTCACTCAAGATATGATTTTTTGATTTAATAAGCCGTTGAATCACATGAGTGTAATCTTTCAATTCCTGGTCATGCATCAATTCATTTAATTTCTCTTCACTTTGCTTCAATAACCTCGGCTTCCAAAAGGATGATTCCATTTCTATTTTTGAATCGTAATCTTTAGCCGTGGCATAGAGTTTTTGAGCAGTTTCATCTTGGGTGTTGGAATCATAAAGTAAGTGACAATACTGGTAAGTAAAATTATGCATTTTTAAAATTTTCTCAAACTCTTGGAAGAAATTTTTCAACTCACTTGGCGTCAAAGAAGGGTCAGATAGTTTGTCATAATATTGCTGCTGTAACTTTTTGATTTTTCTCAAGCTTTCTTCGAAATCTTCATTAATTTGTGAGTCCTTGGGTGAAGAATAAAAAAACGTTAAATCCCAAGTAGGCAAAACAGTTCATCTCCCTTCTATATATAATGTTTCTGTATAATCTTTCTAGCTTGATCTTCATCTTTCTCCATAGCAGCAATTAATTCTCTTTCATTTTTAAATTTTACCTCGTCCCGCAAAAAATCAATTACATCTAAAACAATATAATCACCATATAGATCACCAAAAAAATCCAAAAAATAAACTTCAACTTTCGGGATTTTTTTATATTCGTTAAAAGTTGGCCTTAAACCGACATTCATTAAACCCCACAAGAAACCTGCTCGTCCCTTTACATATCCTTTTACAATGTAAACACCAAACTTTGGTAATATGATTTTCTCTTTTTCCCAAACGTTAATATTTGCAGTTGGAAAGCCAAGTTTAAACCCTAGATGCCTATCTTCATAGACTGTACCTTCCAGAGTCCAAGGCCTTCCAAGCATTTCATTTGCCGTCTTAATATTACCTGATTTTAGCTCTCTTTTTATTGCGGAAGAACTAACCCTGTTTCCTTGACTTTTTAAATCTTTCAGTACTTTGACCACCAAACCTTTGCTTTGACTAACAGCTTGTAAATATTCCACATCGCCTAAAGCATCTTTCCCAAAGGTGAAATCTTCACCGCACACTATTGCTTTTACACCCTTTTTCATCAATTCCTCAAGATATTGTTCATGGGGTAATCCCCATACTTCTTCTAAATCTTTTACTTCAACCTTAAATCCCAAATCTTCGCAGATTTGTTTTCTTCTCCAACTAGGTAGGATAAGTCCTTCAAAACCTCCAATATACTTTTCAGGAGGATATCTAAACATCAAAACCAAGGGGTCAAACCGTAAATTATTTGCAAGTTGGAGAGTATTTTTCAATATATATTGATGGCCTTTATGTACACCATCAAAGATTCCGATTGTGAGTGCGTACAATTTTATGTCACCTCGTACAGAATTTTATTTATTTTTACTATTCTATCGTTTCTTTCTTTTTGTTTAAAGAGAGTTTTTAAAAATGTTGATTTTTTTTCAGCTTTACCTATTCCTAAAAAATACCCTTTTTCATCGTATATTTTAACGTAATCATTTTTGTTGAAATTAGAAAATTCTAAAATATTATCTTTATAAATTTGGTACCCTTTAATGACTTGTTGACCGTTATTAATCTTAACGTAAGGGAGATCTAAAGCCTCATCCATTTTTAACATTTTTTCCAACGAAACTTCTTCTAACAGAATACTATCTTTTAATTCAAACTTACCACTCTTTATTCTACAAAGTTCTTTGGTAACAGCTCCACATCCTAAAGCATATCCTATATCCATGATTAATGATCTTATATAAGTTCCAGAACTTACTTCTACATTAAAACTAAATTCTTGTCCTTCTTGTGAAAAATTTGAAAGCTGATATATTTTTACTTTTTTTGGAGGAAGATTAATTATTTTACCTTCACGCGCATATTCATAAAGCTTTTTACCTTTATATTTTTTAGCCGAATATGCAGGAGGAACTTGCAAATATTCCCCCACAAATGAAAAACATATGTCTTTTAAATTAGAGATGTGTTGCTGAGTAACTTCGTTCTTTTCTTGTACTTTTCCTTCTATATCAAAAGTATCTGTAACGATCCCCAATTCAGCTTTTACATAGTATGTCTTTTTTTCGGTTTGGAAAAATTCTAATAGTCTTGTAGCTTTATTTATTCCTACAACTAGTACCCCAGTAGCAAAGGGATCAAGAGTACCAGCATGACCAATCTTCCTAATTCCAAGTTTTTTTCTGATTATTGAGACAACGTCATGGGAAGTAATACCCTTTGGTTTGTTGATTACTAAAAAGCCACTTTTCATTTACTCTCCTCGTTTTTCTCTATTTTCTCTATTAGTTTATTTATTCTTATACTTGCTTCAATACCTTCGTCTTTATGGAACCTTACTTCGGGGGCTTTGAACATTTTAATATTTTTTGCGATAAGAGTTCTAAACATACCCTTTGCGTTGTTTAGAATTTCGATAATAGCATCAACATCTTCATCGAGGGATGAAACATATACATCTAAATAAGATTTATCTTTTGATAGACGTACCATATTTATATCAATAAATTTGTCTTTTAATCTAGGATCCTTTAATTGAGAAAAACCTTGGGTAATTAATTTTTTCATTTCAGACTCAAGCATTTCTCTTCTATACTGAGCCATCAGATGTCACCTCCATATCATCGAACACTTCTTTCATATTCGTAAACTCAGGAGACCTTTTAATAATATCTTTGAATTCTTCAAAATAACTGGAATATTTATTATAATTTAATCCCAAAAAGTTCCAAACCTTTAAATCAACCTCAGGAATATCGAAGCATCCCGAATAACCATAAAAATACAAATTGGTAGTTATATTCGCAGCATTTACAATATACAATAATTTTTTTGCTTCTTCATTACTAGACTCTAAGGGATTATCATGATAGGTAGCGGTTTCTATGACTAAATCTGACATATTCCAATTTTCAAAAAGCTTTTTACCGATTTGCTGATGGGAATAAGTTGATAACATATTTTCTGCCTGAAAAAAAGAAATTTTTTCGTGTTGAGCAACTTTAATGACCATCTCAAAAACTTCAGGCATAATATGTGCCATCACTACCTTACTAAGATCATGTAAAACGCCACACATAAAGGCTTCTTCTTTATCAGGGGAATTAAGATATTTTGCTAAAAGTTCTGAGGCCACTCCAGTTGAGATCAAGTGAACCCAAAAATGCTGTGTATTGAAAAAAGGTATTTCTTGAGAAAAATAATTCTCGACGGTAAAAATACTTAAGGCTAAATTCCTTACCGTTTTGAACCCGAGTAAATTTATCGCTTGTGTTAGTTTCGTTACTCTCTTAGGTAGTGCATAATAAGCCGAATTAGATAGTCTTAAAATCTTTGCAGTTAAAGCAGGAGATTGAACGATCATATTATGCAAGTCATTTATATCAGCATCGGGATCGTTGGCTATGTTTATAATTCTTTGTACAATAAAATCAGGCGTAGGTAATTCTTTAATTTTTTTGGTGATCTCTTGAATATCCATTTCGTTCATTATATCAGTTCCTTCCATCAAATTTCAATTTATTCATTTGCTTATTGTCTGTATTTCACAACAAATCTTTAAGAAGTAATGCCGAAATAGAAAAATAGAAAAACATACTTAGTATATCCATCAAAGTTGAAATAAAAGGGCCAGAGATCAAGGCTGGATCTAAATGTATTTTTTTTGCAAAAAAAGGTAGGATGGCTCCTAAAAGATTTGAAATCATTACCACTATAATTATAGACAAAGATAAACTCAACATAATTAAAGGTTCTCGAGTATTAACAATTGATCTTAAAAACATGATTATTCCCAAAATTATACCTAAAATTATACCAGAAAACAACTCTTTACTTAAAACTTTTTTAAAATCATTCTCTTCAATATCTCCAACTGCCATTGATCTAATTACTATAGCGGACATTTGACTCCCAGTATTTCCTCCTATAGCGTTAATAGTTGGCATAAATGCCGCTAATACAGTAATTTTCTGTAAAACATCTGAAAATCCTTCAATTACAAAGACGGCAATACTCTCAAAAAGTAATAAGGCACCAAGCCAGATTACCCTGCTTTTTATAAGCGCCCAGATGGAAGTATGGAAATAAGAAGTTTCTGTTACTCCTACCGCCGCCATTTTTTGGATATCTTCTGTAGCTGATTCTTCTAAAACATCCACAATATCGTCAATTGTTATTATTCCGACCAACCTTTTTTCACTATCTGTAACCGGAATAGCTAAAAGATCATAATCTTGCATGATCCTTGCAACTTCTTCTTCATCATCGTAAACTGTTGAATAGATTGGATTTTCATTCATAATATTTTTTATGAATTCATCTTCTTCCGAAAAAATCAAATCTTTTAATTCTACTGTCCCTTTTAATTTTCTAGTGTTATCTATCACAAACAAAGTGTAGATAGTCTCTTTTTTATTTCCTTCAACCTTAATATGTTGAAGCGCCTCTTTCACAGTCATATTTTCTTTAAGATCCAAAAAATTCGGGTTCATTATCCTTCCTGCAGAATATTCAGGATAATTCAAAAGAGTAAGCGTATTTTGTCTCTCTTCATTAGAAAGATGGGCAAGTAAACGTTTAACTACGTTAGCAGGAAGTTCTTCTAAAAGATCAGCTCTATCATCAGGTTCCATATTTTCTATTATTTCTTTCAACTTATCTTCTTTAAAGAGAGAAAGTAATTCCATTTGATCGTCTTTTTCTAAATGAGAAAATACTTCTGCTGCTGTGTCTTTAGGCAAAAATCTGAAAACAACAATTTTTTCATCCTGTGGTAATTCTTCAATCATCTCTACAATTCTTGCGGGTTCTTGTTCTTTTAACAACTCTTTTAGAAGTTTAAACTCTTTTTCGTTTATTAATTTTTTTATATCGACTTTTACTTCAACCTTCAATTTTTTTCCTCCTTTCAATCATTATGGTGGTAGATCAGAAAATTCAAAGAAACTACCGGTACTATCCATCTTTACCACTCCTTTCTTGCTAAAAATTTTACGCCTTTTCAGGCTCTTTTACAAAATAGAAAAGTATTGCCCCAATGATAAACAAAAAGAGCAAACTTGCAACTCCCCATCTTGAACTCTTTCCAATTTGTGTAAAGATCCCTACTAAAAAAGGGCCCAAAATAGCTGAAAATTTTCCGAATATATTGTAGAACCCAAAATACTCTGCAGATCGATCCTTCGGTATCATTCGACCATAAAGTGACCTGCTAAGGGCTTGAATTCCACCTTGAGAAGATGCTACTAACATAGCTAATATCCAAAATTGAACAATGGTTTCTAAGAAAAAAGCAAAAACAGTGATAAAAGTATAGACAAAAATCGCAAAATATATCAAACTTTTTGTAGAAAACCTCTTGGATAATCTTCCATATAACAAAGCAAAAGGAAAAGGTACTATTTGTATCACTAAAAAAGCTACCAGCAAATCGTTGGCGTTAAGTCCGACATCAAGTCCATAGGAAGAAGACATCCTTATTATCGTATCCACACCATCTATATAGAAAAAATATGCCATTAAAAAGAGAAAAACATTTTTATTGCCTTTCAGATTCTTTAAAAATTGCGTGATCCGTTTAAAAGAATCTTTTATTGGAGTTTTCGTTTTTTCTACATAGTATGTTTGCTTCACATTTTTCATAATCGGTATCGAAAAAACCAACCACCACGCTGCTGTAATAACAAATGCCAGTTTTGTTGCGGAAATAGTGGAGTTAAGACCGATTAATGAAGGATTCAAGATAAAAATAAGTCCAATTAAAAATGGGATAGTACTACCTATATAACCCCATCCAAAGCCACTAGAAGATACCCAATTCATACGTTCTTTTGAAGTTACATCTGTTAAAAAGGAATCGTAGAAAACATTCGCTCCAGAGAATCCTATGCTGGATAAAACATATAACACTAAGGCAAAAAACCATTGTCCTTCTTGAATTAAAGACAGTGAAGCTGTAAATACAACACCCATTAAAAGGAAAAAGAGCAAAAACCTTTTTTTATAGTTCTTATAATCAGCTATTGTTCCTAAAATTGGAGCTAAGATCGCCACTATCAAAGTAGCAATAGTAGATGAATAACCCCAATAAGCGGTTGACAAATAATCCGGCATCTGAGCGGCGGCGTAATCCTTAAAGAATATCGGTAATAGTGCGGTGGTTATAGCAACTGAATACGCAGAATTCGCCCAATCGTACAAAATCCAACTTCTTTCCTCTTTTGTCAACTTTGCCCTCCCCCTTATTGATTGTCTTTTCCATTATTGATAAAAAGATCTAAAGGATCTTCATAATAATCTTCCATCACCGATAGAATTTCACCAATCTGAGCAAAGTACTCATCAACGTCTTTTTCATCATAGATTCCCTTTAAGAATTCTTCTAACTTTTCTAAATCCACTTCAGGATTTTCCTCAATGTACTTTTCAGCACTTTTGATTATTTCTTCCATCAAAATCACCTCCTTTTACTATATGCCTTTATTATAACAAACTTTTATCAACTTTTTTTAAATTTTAATAAAATATAATAAAACAAAAAAATTGGGTAAAAATACCCAATCATTTAAAGTTTAAATTGTTTATGCTTGCAAGAAAAAACAAAATTATATTTGCATTCTCATTATTTCTTTATATGCTTCAACGATTCTATTTGTAACTTCTGTTGTTAATTGTAACGATAGAGAAGCCTTTTCTGCAGCGATCATAACTTGATGTATATCTGTTATATTACCAGCCGCATAATCTGCTGCAACTTTATCTGCATTCTTTTGGATTGAATTTACTTCCTCAATCGCATCTTTTAATAATTTAGAAAAGTCTAAATTTTTATCTTCTTGTTTAGTTTTTTCTGGAACCAATTTATTGGGGTCAATCCCGTTTATACCATTTATGCCGTCGGTCATCAATATTCACCTCCTTATTTATCTACCTATTCCGAGGGCAGAATTGTACATACTTTTTGCTGAATTTACAACTGCTGCGTTCATTTCATATGCTCTTTGAGCAGACATCATATCAACCATTTCTCGTAATACATTAACATTAGGATAACTAACATATCCTTCAGCGTCTGCATCGGGATGGTTGGGATCATATACTAATCTAAAAGGTGATGGATCCTCTACTATAGAAGAGACTTTCACTCCCCCAAAATTTTTGCTTCCATTTGCGCTTTCATTAAGTGCCTCTTGAAAGATTACTGTTTTTCTTCTGTATGGTCCACCTTCCTCTGTCCTGGTTGTATCTGAATTAGCTAAATTTTGAGAAATAACGTCTAACCTAAACCTTTCTGCTGTCATACCGCTTGCAGCAATATCCAAAACCTTAAATAACCCATCCATCATTTACCACCTCTAATAGCTGTTTCATACCTTTGTATCGCATAAGTCATCAATCTGGATAAAGTGTTGTATTTTAAAGTATTTTGAGTCATTCTCACCAATTCCACATCGGGGTCAACATTGTTCCCATCATCTCTGAGCGATTTGGAATCATCTATTTGAATATTTGGTTGAATTTTTCCTAAAGATAAGGTATTATTTATGTGTTGGTCTCTATTCACTTTGAGAGTCAAAGCTGAATCTTCACTCAACGCTTTTTGTAACTCGTTTTCAAAATCAACGTACTTTCTTTTGTATCCGGGGGTTTCATAATTTGCTATATTCTGAGAAATTACGTTTTGCCTTAAGGACAATGCATCCATAGTATTTGGAATTATCTCGAAATTAATATTATCAAACAATATTTTTCACCTACCTTTATTTTATCTATTTTATTTTTCTTTTCTAAAGTAATGTTTTCCTAAATAATTTGCACACTTCAGAAATAAAATAATTTTCAATATTGAGTTTTTAATTAAAAAAAGAAACAGAAATAAAGCATATTTTAGAGTCTTGATAGAAAGTATAAATAATTAATTTGGAGGAGTCAAGATGAAAAAAATTTTTTTAATTGGGTTTTATGGATACGGCAACTTTGGAGATGACTTATTACTTAAAAGTTTCTTACAAATATTAAATGAAATAAAATTTGATGGGATTTTATTCTTACCTCTTGAAAACGAGTTGGAATTCAATGAAAAATATAGATTTCAAATAATCACTGTTTCAAGATTCAATTTCTACGAACTACGTAGAACTATAAAAGACTGCGATGTTATAATCTTTGGAGGAGGAAACCTTTTTCAATCCGAAACATCTTACAGAAGTTTTATGTACTATTATTATATAGCCCACCTCGGGGCAAAGTTTAATAAAACAATTTTACTCTTATCACAAGGTTTTGGATCTTTTAAGGAAAAACGTAGCCTCCAAAAATTAAAAAAGATCCTTTCTTATCCGAAACTTTACGGTAATTTGAGAGATAAAACATCATATGCCTTTGCATCAAGATGCAATAAAAATATCTCTCTAGGTGTAGATGTGGGACCATATGCCTTTTTAAATTATACTTATGAAAAAACAGACAAAATATCAGTTTGTTTAAAAGAAGAACACGATTTACAACATTTAACAGAATTTTTATCTACCTTTGAAAATTATTCACTTTCCACATTAGTAATAAATGCAAACCAAGATGCATTAAAAAATTATGAATTAGTTGAAAACATTAGAAAAAAAACGAATGTACTAGCTGAGTTCCCTTTTAAAGACCCAAATAAGATAATCAAAGAAATTTCTGAATCTAAAATAATCATATCTGATCGTTTACACAGTGCTCTGACTGGAATCTTTTTTGCTGGACAGACAATAACTTTCAACAATATTAAGAATCGTAGAGTATTAAAAAATATAAAAGAAGATTATAACTTTTTTTATAAAAATACATCTGAGATACCTTTTATCTATTACGATACCGTTTCTTCAAATTACGATTTCAAAGAAGCTTCTGACATCTACAAAGATAAATTACAAAAAACAATATTTGACATAAAAACACTCATTCAAAGTATCTTATGACCTGCAACTTGGAGGAATCGGTACAAAGTACCAAAACTATATTATCCGTAGGAGACTCAACATCGATAGGATAATTGTAGGTATCAATTGTTTGATAGACATTTTTACCCTCTATTACAAAAAGCTTATTTTCTATATGAGAGATAGCAAACAAATATTGTCCATTGGGAGAAACAGAAATATCACTAATTGGTACTTCTTCTAAAATAACATCGGTTTTCCCAGAGGAAAGATTGTAGTAATAAACACCACCCATGAGAGAATTACCCACAATATTATCTTTGTAGAGTTCAATATTTGTGCTATACTCCCCAAATTGTGCAATTTTAGGCTGTTTTCTGAAATCATTTCTATACAAACTTCCATCGTAATATGAAAGCATATAAATGATTCCGTTTGATCCCACAATATCTATAGGATGTTCAATATGATTATAATTCACTATATAAGTATCATTATTAGGGATCAAAAAAAGAAGATCTGTTAAAAACACGTTGTTTTGAAAGTTATCAAACAAAGGTATAAAAACTTGATCACCTATATTTCTTATCAACGGGCTATGTACAGGAAGGACCATTGATTTTTTTAATAACAGATTGTTATCAACTATGTATAATTTATAAGGATTTGTACCTAATATGTACAATTCTTCATTTATCAATCTTATATTAACGGGCTTAGAATCTAAAACTAATTTTTGTATCACTTTGTTGTTTTTAATTTTTAATACTTCCTTATTGTAATTATCAATAACATAAAAAAATTCGCCATCGTATGCCCCCCCCATAGGTAAGATAGCTTGTGTAAACTCAGTTTTTTCTAAAGTAAAGATATCTATAAAATGGATAGTACCTTGATAATCTGCAATTATCGCATAACTTTTACCCAAGTCGATATGAAATGCCCTTTCTCCAATATCGAAATTGTTGACTTCTAAAAAAATGGATTCAGAAAATAAGAAAGATACAAAGAATATAGTAAGTACTATTAACAAATGGGATTTTTTTGAAATAATAATCTCTCCTCATATAAGCAATTTATAGAATTATTTTACCACATCACATTTTTTCAATCAACATTTAATTATTTTAATTTCTCAGTGAAAAAGCTCTTAACTTACTGTAATCGCTTTTAAATAGAAATAATGGCTAATAACCAAGTATAATTAAGAAACTCCCTGGTTGAATAACTACAAAAAAAATGTTATAATAAAATCAATCTATATTTATTGCTTTACAATACATTCTAATGATTTGGAGGTAAAGATGAAGAAATTAGCCATTTTATTAATTATCGTCTTTTTTTCCTTAACGGCTTTTACGATCGATGTTGAAGCGGTTGGAGATCTTTTTACGACTCTTATTCAAACCTACAATGAAGAGAAAAGTGTTTCAAACGAAGAATTCGATTCTTTTTTTCAAGAACTTAGTAATTTAGGCTTATATAGATTTTATAGAACTCAAATGATAGGTAGCGCCGAATACGTTGATAGGCCTACAAATGTCCAAACTTATCTATCCCAGATATACGACAATGTTCAGTCTCAATTTACAACAATCGAAGAAAAATTGGCTTTGGCCGGGTTTTTAGTGTATGTTCAATCAGATCTTTCGGGTGAACAAATTACTCAAGAGATGATAAGATCGATGCCCGCCTATTTTGCTACTGTTCAAGATTATACAAGATCTTTAGAGAATGATGCTTTAACTTACTTCGGCAATGTTATTATATATTCTTTAGGAATTGTTGATACCGCTCCATTTACAGATATTCAAAGGTTCGAATCTAAGGCGGAAATTTTGGATAAAAGATTTTATATATATGAAGGAGAAACTAACCCTGAATACAATAAGATAATACTAGAAAATAAAGAGAGTTTGGAACATGGTATTCAACAACTTGCTCAATCAGGCACAACGGGAAGACCACTCCAAATTGCGATAGATCAACTTTCTTACAATTATGTCAATTCACTAATAAATGAAACCAACGAACAAATACAACAAGTTACCCAAATGTTTATTGAGGAAGGAAGGCATGGAGTTAATATTTCTTTTATAAGAATTATTATCTATGCTGCTTTGATTATTGTAACATTCCTATTTTTAAGAAAATATTTTTGGGTAACAGTCTTAAGCATGTTTGGAGTTGAATTTGTATACCTTTTAGCATTCTACAATCCGATAAAAGATACAGTATCTTCTTTCATCTATGGAAGTTATATAGTAACTTTTGTGTTTTTGTTCTTAGCCGTTTTGCTCTTCAAAAGTATCGGAAAAAAGATTAAGTTTACAGAAAAAGTTATAAACTTTTCTATCTTTTTTTTAGTGCTGCTTACTCTGTTCGTCCCATCATACTATTCTTATGATCTTTTGATGGAAAAAAATACTCAGTTTGATAACTCTACTTTCGAAACCCAGCTATTGAACGATGTTGTTGCTTACCCACACGCTCCTTTACATAAAACTATATCCAGTTTGAACTCCCACTTAGGAAGTGAATATTCCAAGGTTAATACTTTTTATAGATCGACTTTTGCATCCTTTTTAGATGATCTTTTGAATTCACAAGTTTTATCAAATCTGCAAGGTTCATCCGTTCAAACAAATAGGGACGGCTTGAAAATTGACAAAGTAGAAAATTATCGAGGTATACCGTTTGACTTTTCAAAAGAGGTCACTGATTTTGTGAACTCATCAGAAATCACAGAAAGAAATATTTATAATGAGGTAGATACGTTAAAGGTTCAAGTTCATGATGTTTTAAAATTTTCAGATGCCGAATTCGAATCGAAATTCATGGATACTTCAAACCAACTCCTACGATCTACTGATCTCATTGATCCATTGTTGCCAACTTTATATTCTTTTTTTGACGTTGAAAAGGTCGACAAAATAAATTTAAAAGCCTATAACACTGTTTTTGGTACAAAAATCTTTCTTTTGTTTTTCTTAAGTTTAACGATTCTTGTAATTTTTGAAGAGAAATTCGTAAAATATATTTCTTTAATATCCATGTATTTCCTAAGCATTCTTAGTTTTATAAAAGTAACTCCGCTTGAAGTTTTCAGTCAAACTGGATATCCTATTATCCACACTGTTGATTACACTATCAACTATATTTTCGGAATAATTTTGTTAATTTTAACTTCACTTCTGTTTTTGAGATACTTACACTATCAAAGGAACAAATAAATTTACCTAAAGGAGGTAGAAAAACATGAAAAAGTTGCTAGTTTTTAGTTTAATTAGTTTAATGTTTGTAAGTTCTTTTGCTCTCAAAGTTGTTATGGTAACTGATGTTGGCGGTTTAGGAGATAAGTCATTCAACGATGGCACTTGGGCAGGAGTACAAATGGCTATGGAACAACTTCCTAATGTTGAAGGAGAAATAATTATATCCAAGGAACAAACCGATTATATTCCAAATTTAACCAACGCCGCTCAAAGAGGAGATGTAGTAATTGGGGTTGGATTTATGATGGCAGATGCTTTATTTAATATCGCTGCTCAATATCCCGATACATTTTTTATAGGAATAGATATAGAACCATCTCCAGGTCAAACGATTCCAAACAATTTAGCCCTTTACACCTTTAAAGAACATGAAGCAGGATTCTTAGGCGGGTACGTCGCTGCTGCCATGACCAAAACAGGTAAAATAGGTTTTGTTGGTGGTTTGGAAATTCCTCCAGTCAAAAGATACGAAATAGGTTACAGAGCAGGAGTTGAAGCCTACAACCAAATTCATGGTACAAATGTTCAAGTTTTAATCGGTTACGCTGCCAGTTTTGAAGATCCAGCAAAAGGGAAACAGTTAACCCTTTCTCAGTATGACAACGGTGCAGATATAGTCTTCGCATGTGCTGGTGCAACAGGAAATGGCGTCATCGATGCTGCAAAAGAAACCGGAATGTCTTTCTATGGTTTACCAGCGGATGCTCCTTTACAACAAGTTATAGATAAATATTATGAAAAAGGTGAAGGTTACTTTGCCATTGGAGTGGACGTGGATCAAGACTATATGGCACCAGGTTACGTATTACTCAGTATTACGAAAAAAATTGATGTAGCTACTTTTGAAGGTATTAACTCAGCTTTGTCAGCTAGATATTTTCAAGCAGGACACAACAACTTAGGAATAGTTGATGACGGTGTTGGAATCTCTCCAATGAAATACACCAAGGGACTTATACCAAACGAAGTTATAGCAGAATTAGCATATTTACAATCCCTGGCTAAGGAAGGAAAAATCAATATTCCTCAAAACGAAGCTGAATTAGGTTCTTTCAATGCAAGTAATATAGTTTTTCCATTCTAATATTAAGATATCTTATTTATTCCAATATGAGGCGGGATAAAATCCCGCCTATTTTGTAGATTATTTTTTTAAAGTTTATTAAAACCTTTATTTCTAAAGTTGAAAGGAGGTTACAAATGCCTCAAACCGAAAATATCCAAGAAGAGTTAAATGATTATGCAGTATACATGAAAGAGATAACTAAAGTATTCCCAAGGGTAGTTGCAAACGATAGAGTCACATTTAAAGTAAAAAAAGGAGAAATACATGCATTAATAGGTGAAAATGGTGCCGGAAAAACTACTTTGATGAATCAACTTTATGGTTTATATCAACCTACTAGCGGTGAGATTTATATAAAAGGAAAAAAAGTTGATATCAAAGGTCCTTCTGATGCTATAGATAATGGTATAGGGATGGTTCATCAACATTTTATGCTCGTTGAAAATTTATCAGTTGCGGAAAACGTTGTTTTAGGAAGTGAACCCAAAAGGGGCATTACTTTTAATTTTAAAAAAGCAAAAAAAGACGTAAAGGAACTGTCTGAAAAGTATGGACTCAAGGTTGATGTAGAGGCAAAAATCGAAGATATTCCTGTAGGCATGCAGCAGAGAGTGGAGATAATTAAAACGCTTTATAGAGGCGCAGACATATTAATACTCGACGAACCTACTGCCGTCTTGACCCCTCAGGAAACCCAAGAGCTATTTGAAATACTAAGAAGTTTAAGAAAAGATGGTAAGACGATTATTTTTATAAGTCACAAATTGAAAGAAGTGTTAGAGATAAGCGACAATATCACCGTTATGAGACTTGGAAAGGTTACTGGTAACGTAAAGACTTCGGACACAAACGAAACAGAATTGGCAAATATGATGGTTGGAAGAGAAGTTGTTCTAAGTATAGATCGACCAAGAATAGAACCTGGAGAAGTACTAGTGAAAGTTGAAAACTTGTGGATAAAAGACAATAGAAAGTTAGATGCTGTAAGAGGCCTTAACTTTGAAGTTAGAAAAAACCAGATTCTAGGAATAGCTGGAGTTGCAGGAAATGGACAGTCTGAACTTGCAGAGGCCTTAACTGGCCTTAGAAAAATCGAAAGTGGTAAGTACTATTTCCAAGGTAAAGAGGTTACAAATTTATCTGTAAAAGAATTAAGGGAGCTAGGCATAGCTCATGTACCTGAAGACAGACAAAAAAGAGGAATGGTTCATGAATTCCCAAATTATTTTAATCTAATTTTAGGTTCTCATGACAAACCACAATTTTCAGAAAGAGGATTCCTAAAACTTGATGATATAAGAGATTTTTCGAAAGACCTCATAGAGAAGTTTGATGTTAGACCACCTGAGATTGATATATATACAGGAAACTTATCTGGTGGAAACCAACAAAAAGTTATCATCGCGCGAGAAATTGGCACTTCACCTAAATTTATAGTCGTTTCCCAACCTACACGAGGATTAGACGTAGGAGCAATAGAATACGTCCACAAAGAATTGATACATTTGAGACAAGAAGGAGTGGCTATTTTACTGATATCCATGGAACTCGAAGAAATCTTGTCTTTATCTGATAGAATAATGGTTATGTATGAAGGAAAATCTATGGGTGAATTTGAAAATGGTCAATTAACAATAGAAGAGATCGGTTTAATGATGGCAGGAAAGAGTTTGGATGAAGTAAAATTAATGGAAGAGGCTGGAGAAATTAAAAGTCTATAAATAGGAGGCGCTAATAAAGTGACTTCTTCCTCAAAACTTATGAAATCAAGATGGATGTCTTTTCTAGTACCTTTTTTAGCAGTTGTAGTTTCACTTTTAATTGCAGCAATTATAATATTAGCCATAGGTCAAAATCCTTTAAAAGCCTATGGAGCCATGATTAAAGGAGCGGTTGGCAGCAGGCTTTCCTGGGCTGACAATATAACAAAAATGACTAGTTTGTTACTTACTGGTTTAGCAGTTGGCTTTGGATTTCGAGCTGGAGTTTTCAATATAGGTGCCGAAGGTCAAATGGCCATGGGAGGGATAATGGCGGTAGCGGTAGGACTGAACTTAGGCAATGTCCCCTCTGCTGTTGCAATACCTTTGACCATTGTTGCTGGTATGGCTGGAGGAGCCTTTTGGGCATCTATAGCCGGTTGGCTTAAAGCTAAAACTGGTGCTCATGAAGTTATAAGTACCATAATGTTGAATTGGATAGCTTATCATATTACCAATTATCTAGTAGCCGGACCATTTGCTGTGGGCGCAGGCGTTCCAAAATCCCCTGAAATTGCACAAAGTGCTCAACTTCCTGCGCTATTAACAGTCCAAGCATCTACAATTCCCTCTAGTATCTTAATAGCCATAGTCGCTGCAATCGCTATTTATATAATACTGGAGAAAACAACAACCGGCTACGAAGTTAAAGCCGTAGGTTTCAATCCATATGCAGCAGAATATGGAGGTATATCGATAAGTAAAAATATAGTACTTACAATGGCTATTTCAGGAGCTTTGGCTGGCTTGGCTGGGGCTTTAGAAGTCATGTCTGTCCATCATAGAATTTTTGGAGCGTTCACAAGCGATAGAGGTTTTGATGGAATAACTATTGCATTGATCGGTCAAAACAATCCTATAGGGATTATTTTTGCCGCTTTCCTTATCTCATCCCTGAGATCTGGTTCAAATGCAATGCAAACTATAGGGGTACCAGATGATATTATTGTTGTTATACAAGGAATAATAATATATTTTGTCGCTGCAGATAGAATCATAAGAACCTGGATCATGAAAGCTACTCAACTTGGAAAGAAAAAATCACCAAAAACAATTCAAGGTGGTGAAGAAGAATGAATTGGTTTGAAGCTATATTTACTGCTTTTGCTTCACCTTTATTTTATAAATTAACGATTCTTTCTGCATTACCATTGATTTTTGCTGGAATTGGAGGAGTTTACAGTGAAATAACCGGCGTAACAAATATTGCTTTAGAAGGTATAATGAAATTAGGAGCCTTCATCGGGGTGGCTGTTACTTTTCTTACTGGGAACCCTTGGATTGGATTGATTTTAGGTATGATTGGAGGTTTAATTTTGGCCTTCTTTCATGCTTATGTTTCCATAGAATGGGCAGCAAATCAAATTGTTTCTGCTACAGCTTTGATTCTGATTGCTCAAGGGTTCACTGGTTTTCTAATGAAACCTATTTTTGGCCAAGAAGGTCAAACAGACTTTGTTGCTAAAATCCCAACGGTAAAAATAGAGGCAATTCAAAATATTCCTTTCATTGGAGAAATCTTCGGAGAAATCAGTTCCTTCTTTTACATTGCTATAATAGTCATCATCGGATCGTGGTTTTTACTTTACAAGACTCCTTTAGGTTTAAGGATGCGTTCTGTAGGTGAAAATCCAAGGGCTGCGGATACGTTAGGTGTGAACGTTAAGGCGATAAGATACTTTGGAGTTTTAATGAGTGGAGTGCTCGCTGCATTAGGAGGGATGTATCTAGCCCTAGGTGATATAGGACAGTTTCAAGAACAGATGCCAGCCGGAAAAGGCTTCATTGCTTTGGCAGCCATGATATTAGGAAATTGGAATCCTATTGGTACAATGTGGGCAGCTTTGCTTTTCGGAGCTGCGGAAGCTATGAATATTCAACTTCAAACTTTGATGGTTCTTCCTTCAGAAATCAAAGCTTTACTAAATTTATTGCCTTTCGTTTTGACTATAATCGTAGTTGGAGGATTTGTTGGAAGAACAAGAGCACCCGCTGCCGACGGGGTCCCTTACGAAAAAGAGTAAAAGTATGTTTCAAAGGTGGTTAATATGCAAGAAAATATTGAAATAGCTTTGTTAAATAAGTACAAAAAAATAATTGGTATAGATGAAGCTGGAAGAGGCCCATTAGCTGGGCCTGTTTTTGTGGGGGCTGTTGTTATAGAATCAAAAAAAGAATGCGAATTATTAGCAAAAATTGGAAGAGATTCAAAATCGTTATCTCCAAAAGAAAGAGAGAGAAGATACTTTCAAATCACGAAAAATTTTAAATATTATAGTAATTTTTCAACTTCAGATTTAATAGATCAAATAAATATATTCAAGGCGACTGAACTAGCAATTATGAAATTATTGGAAAAAGTGGTGGGAAAAAATCTGAACGATTATTATTCAATCATCGATGGAAAGTTCTTCAAACTTGATTATAACTATGAATGCATAATCAAAGGCGATCAAATATCTCCTTTAATAGGAGCTGCATCTATTGTAGCAAAATACGAAAGAGATATATATATGAATCAACTACATGAAATATATCCTAATTATGGCTTTGTAAACCACAAAGGCTATCCTACCAGGAAACACATTGAAAGCATAAAAAAGTATGGTATAATATCAGAGCATAGAAAAACATTTAATCCTATTAAGAGATTCATCGAAGAAGGAATTTTATGAGGAGGCAAATATCTTGAGGAAAAAAGCTCAACTATTGTTATTTTTTGTATTTCTTATTTCAACTATTCTTTATCCAAAAATAATCTATCAACCATTGGAGCAAGCAACCTTTGCAAAAGTTAATGAAGAAACACTTAGTGAAGAACTATTAATATCAAGATCTCAAATAGTTTACCTTTTGTCAGATATTTATAATTCTTATCCCGAGTTTTATTCTGTTTTAACAAGAACAGCTACAGGTGTTGAACTCATGAATACATATTTAGAAGATCAAGCTTTAAAAATAGTCAATCAAGTTCTTTTTATACAATTCGTCGAACAAAAAAACATAGATTTACAACGCAAACAAACGTGGAATAACATTGAGGAAAACTTTTCAAAAGCCTTTAAAGACGTTGGAATACCTGACGAAGAAATAGAAAATTATCTTCTCGCCTTAGGTTACACTTCAAAAACAAATTATTTAGAAGATGCATATTATTCAACATTATACAATAATTCTATAGCTGCGCTTTATACCAAAATTGTTCAAGAGGCAGAAGTAACCGACGAAGAAATTGCAAAGGAATATCAAAACAACAAAGCCATCTATAAATCTGATCCTGCAGCTGATATAAAGCTAATTGTATTCAATAGCACAGAAGATGCTTCTTACACATACAATCGTATTATTGAAGGTTATTACACATATGATGAAGTATTCGAACAAACTGATTCAGCTACCTCTATGAGAATAAATCTTAAAGATGATTCAAATTCGATTGTACAAACTGTGAAAAGCAATCCTCCAGGATTTATTACAACACCTCTTTTGTATGATTCGCAAAACGATACATATGCTCTTTTAAAAATAGAACGAAAATACCCAGAAAAACAGTTAACTTTTGAAGAAGCAAAAGACCAAATAATTTTTAACTTAAAAGACAAAAAAGCTCAAGAATATTTTGATAAAGTTTTACCAACTGAATTCCAAAAATTTCAAGAAGAATCTTCAATAATTCTCAATTCTGATATGTTTTGAAGGAGGCTTACACATGCCTGATATAGAAAAAGATAAAATCATAAATGCTCTGAAAGAGGTTTATGATATGGAAATTGGATTCGATATCGTTTCATTAGGTTTGATATACAAGGTAGATATAGATGAGAACAATAACGTTCATATATTGATGACATTAACCACCCCAATGTGCCCTTTGGCCGGTTTAATAATTGAAAATGCAAAAGAGAAGGTAAAAGAAATAGAACAAATCAACGATGTAGATATCGAACTTACCTTTGATCCCCCTTGGGATCCGCAGATGGCAAGTGAAGAAGTTAGAAATCTTTTGGGAATTTGAGGTAAGATAATGAAGATAACAGAGTTAGTAAGTAAAATTCAGGGGGAGTTTAAAATCTCCCCCTTTCGTATATTGAAAATATTATCAAAAATTGAAGATAAAGATATATCTTTTTTTCTTAAAGATTCAGAAGTAGAAATTTCTCACCAAACTTTCGATTTTTTACTTAAACATCTTAAAGAAGGGTATCCTATCGAGTACTTTACAAAAAAGGTTTCTTTTTTAGGAAATGAGTTTTTTGTAGATGAAAATGTACTAATACCCAGGATAGAAACTGAAGATTTAGTAATATTAGCAGTCAATCTTATAAAAAATAAAAATATAAAACATGTAATTGATATAGGGACAGGTTCTGGTGTGATAGCAATCTCGATAAAAAAACAATTACCAAAAATTAAGGTTCAGGCTTCTGATATTTCAGAAGCTGCGATAAAAGTAGCTCAATACAACGCTCAGAGATTAGGTGTCAATGTTGAATTTAAAATTGGTGATTGCTTAGATCCATTTTTGAAAGAGATTGAGGAAGTAGAATTGATAATTTCAAATCCTCCATATGTTGAAACTTCTTTTATAGAACAAAATTGTTTTTTAAGATATGAGCCTAGAATTTCTCTTGATGGGGGATACGATGGTCAAAGTTTTTTTAAAAAGATATCTAAATATTCTCACCTTTTAAAATCTAAATATCTCTTGTTCGAAACCAGTGAATTTACTGTAAAAAAAACGGCTGAAATTCTATCAACAATAGGAAAAGTTCA
>Ga0182240_100251_pt1 | contig 20748 bp, 20 predicted proteins | sample hydfrates4_PW_90_FD_145594 | JGI IMG/M metagenome (GOLD analysis project Ga0182240, IMG submission 145594) | Subsurface microbial communities from deep shales in Texas, USA - hydraulic fracturing test 4_PW_90 | ecosystem: Environmental > Aquatic > Deep subsurface > Shale gas/oil reservoir >...
TCACCAGCAATATAACCATATTTCACATCTAATTCCCAAAGCTGGTTGGAAGAGGTGATTTCACGGTTTCTTGCCAAACGCCTGGGGTGTTTGCGCTTGATTTTTCTCTGTGGTCTTAGTATCTCAACCCGATAACGATACCCATCCCGGTATAGTTAAAAATTAGTTCCAGCCTTTCTACTTTTTTCTCTAACCTTTCTATAGCCCGATCTTTTTCCCGTAACGCGCCGATAAGCTGCTCCCTGGACATTCTTTCATAATCCAAAGCAAAACCTCCCCCGCCAATAACTTAATTTAAAGTTATTTAACTGATGGGTTACCAAATGTTTGGTTATTATACTATTTTATATTTTATCTGTATAATTTTATCCATTCAATAATCTTAGAACATTTTTTCAAACAAAAAAATAACTCAAGAAAAAGGTGACTGTCACCATTTTCTTGAGTTATTGTCTTTTTAGGAACATGCGGGTTTCTTCAATACGAAAGACGAATAGCAAGGCTATGTAGACCAACCCTCCCACTCCTACGGAGAGGCTCAAGCCCCAGATCTGCTGCATCAAGGTGACATTCCCTTCGTAAATACCGGTCCAGTGAGCAAGACTAAAGCTAATAGTCCCCATTACTCCCGTGGCGATACCAATTTTAAAGACAGATACCAAAAGATCTTTCCAGTCAAAACCCTCCAGTTTCCTACTTAATAACGACACAAATAAAGCCATGGCAATAAAGGCAGCTATTGTATTACCCAGGGCCAATCCCAAATGGCCCATTCTGTTAACGAACAACAAATCAGCCACCAGGTTAAGCACCAGGGCCACCGCCCCGATCTTTAAGGGAATAATGCCATCCTGCATGCTTAAAAAAGTATAGGTTATAATAGAATTGGCACAGAGGGCAATCACCGATATGGCATAATAATCCAGCGCCCCCGCGGTGGCCGCGGTAGCCGCGGCATCAAAGGCCCCCCGCTGAAAGAGTAATTTCACAACGGGGCCGTCCAGAACCGATAATAATACTGCGGCGGGAAAACCCAGTATCGCTACCAAGCGCAAACCCATGGCGATATTTTTCCGAAGGGAATGCATGTCCCGCTTGCCGGCCGCAGAGGCCAATGTGGGAAAAAGAACGGTGGATACAGCCGCCACAAAGAGCCCGTAAGGAAGTTCCCTGATCCTATCGGCAAAATTCAAGGCGGCAATACTGCCGCCGCTTAACTGCGAACCCAGCCAGCGATCCAAAAATATGTAACCCTTTGTACCCAGTGTGGTTAAGATCACCGGCACCGCCAGCACCATCACCCGCCGCACATCAGGGTCCCCGAAATCCAACCGGGGACGCCATGTGATACCGTATTTACCCAGAACAATCCTTTGCACCAGGTAAAAAACTACTGTCCCTGCCAGCATGGACCACGACAAACCCACTGCCCCCTTTTGCGCGAAAAAGAACAGCAGTAAAATAAAGGCAATATTTTGCAAAGCCGGTGCCGCGGCGGGAATTGTAAATTGGCGGTGAGCATTCAAAGCAGCCTTAACAACATAGCCCAAGGTTAAAAATGCAAGCCCCGGCAGCATTATCTTGGTACACACCACGGCCAGGGATCTCACATCGCTGGTAAAGCCGGGCGCCAGTAGCTCCACCAGGCGAGGCGCAAAGATAAACCCGCCGGCGCAGATCAGAACCACAGCCCCGCCAAATATTACAAATACAGTGGAAACCAAGCGGTTAGCATCGTCATTACCCAACCTCCCGGTATAAACCGGTAAAAAGGAGTTTCCCGCTGCCGTTCCGATGATATAAGATAATATAAAGGGAATTGTTGAAGCAACCACATAGGCGTCAGATTGGGGAGTTGCCCCCAGGTACGCGGCTACAACCTGTTCCCGGATAAAACCTAGTACTCTGCTGGCAACAAAGAGAAAAAACAGGATGGAAGACGTGCGTAAAAAAGAATTTGACATATCATTGTCACCCGGCAAATAATACTCCTTTACATTAAATTTGTCAATGGCCTGGAATAACAGCCAATGGAGGGGAATTCATGTTTCCGCAAACCCATATCCATTTCACCCAAAGAATATTTGGGCGCTTGTCCCGTGCCCTGGCCCTGGGCAGTATTTTCCCCGATATGATCATCAACCCGGAACTGCAGCATAAAGAAGCCCACAGCCTGGGAACATTGCTTATGAACACTTTCCGGAAAGAAAATGACCTGCGGGATTTTGCCCGGGGTGTTGTTACCCACGGCATAGAGCCGCAAGGATTGGATTTTTTCGGGGATGAGCAATACCTGGAATATGAACGGGGTTATTGTTTTGAAAAGGCCCGCCCGCTGGTTGACCAAACAACCAGAGCCTGTAATATTCCCGAGCATATGGGCTGGTGGAAAGCACATAACATTGTGGAAATGGGAATTGAGCTTCACGTAAGTCATGATAACCGGTATGGAGACATTATCAGGCAAGCGTGCAGTGACCGGGATCTCATACGGTGCCTGGGCGATAACTTGCCCGGGGGAATATGTCCCGGCATGGAATTTCTAGACAGCAGAATGTCGGCATTTCCCCGTTATATCGAAATTCGCAAGATCACACCGGAGACACTGGCAAAAAAATACAGCGCCCAAATGTACACAAGGCACGGCGTTCAAATCAACACCCTTGAGGTGGCAAAATTAATCTCCAGCACCACGGAACGTATCAGTGACGATATTGAAGATTTTTTTGACTTCGCCCAGCAAAAAATACTCCCTCACCTTGATCTTTAGTTTCGTGCCGCCGGTTGAACATATCAAGGCACGGTGCTATAATGCAACCAGCGCCTTATTTAATAAGAAAATAACTTACAGCGCACGGGTGCCCCGGTGGTTTCCTCCGTTCGCTGTACAATTATTCTGCCGGAGCGGGCAGCACTCTGCGCTCACTTATTTGACTTTTAATTGAATGAGCTCACTCCGCTCCGGGTGCTGCCCGCTCCTTTGCCCTTTATTGCTCTGAACATAAGGAACAAAGTTACTTTTTCATCCCTTTTGCTGGTGCCGCCATACGGCGGCATGGGCTTCTAACTTCCAATTTCCGCTTTTTACAGAGGCAGGTGAGTTGGTGTCTAATTCCAATATTAACAACGGGCTCCGGGGGCATGCCAGCATCACCACCGCTGACGGTTACCCGGTGAGCCTTACTTCATTAATAAGCAGTGACGAAGACATTGAAGAAGCCACGGCCGGCTTAAGCCACGGTGTAGGTCTTTTTGATACGGATTTTCTCTTTTCGGGCAGAGATGATCTGCCGGGAGAAGAGGAACAATATAAAATTTATAAAGACGTAGTAACAAGGGCGGGACACAGGCCGGTAACCATCCGAACCTGCAGTTTGGGGGCCGGTGAACTGCCGGGAACGGAGACTCCCGCCTGGGTGAAAAACCCCGATCTGGGCCTGAAAGGATTGCGTCTGGGGCTGAAAAAGCCGGACATATTAAAGGACCAGCTGCGGGCCATAATCAGGGCCAACGCATTGGGGCATATCCATTTATTACTGCCCATGGTGAGCACTCCGCTGGAGATAAAACGGTTAAAAATAATATTGGCTGATATTCAATCTGAACTGGAAAGGGAAGATATTGAACACCGCCCTGTGGCCGAGCTGGGAATCATGGTAGATTTACCGTCAGTCATAGTAAACACGGCACAGTTCTGCTTTGATGCATCATTCTTTCAAATAGGAGAGTCCCTGCGTAATTATACTATGGGAGCGGATTTTTCTTCGGATGGGTTGATGCATTTAAAGCATGAGTTCGAACCAATGTTTCTCTTTCAAATACAGAACCTGGCTGAAATAGCAACACGAAAGAATAAAATCGTAAGTGTCTCCGCGCACATCGCCGCTCGCCCCGAAGCCATTCCCATACTTCTGGCCCTGGGGGTCCAGGATTTTGTCATGCGCCCCGGGGACATGGAGCCCGTCAGCAAACTGGTGGAAAATATAACCCTCACCAAGGCTAAAATTATAGCAGCCAAGGCAATGTCTTACTGGTCCGGTGAGGATGTGCAAAAGTACGCCTATGATTGTTTAACCAGGTATAAAACTGTTTAAAAGCTGCTTTTATGCAGGTTAGCCCGCCTTTGGCGGGCTAACCTATATCAAAAATTATTTTTTTGTGCTTAAGCGCCCCGGTGTCTTTTCGCTTTGAGGGGTTTCCCACCTCCAACTTCTCGCTCCCACATCTCATAAAGCCGGGGCACCCTGATCCGATTTTTTCTCTTCCTTCTACCGGTGCCACAGTGTGATGGTTTGTCTACCTTGGAAAAAGTCTCTTAAAGTAACTTTTAGCGCGCGGGCGCCCCGGTGGTTTCCTCCGTTCGCTACGCAATTATTCTCGTGCAGCAGGCACGGTCTCCCGGAAAGCCGCTTGCCACAGACTGCTTGCCTTCTTCTTCACGCCCTAAGGGGTCATGGCTTTTGGGATTTGACGGGCTGAGCGCCGCTACTCAGTGCTCCGCTCTCTCCGGAAATCACCGGGTCACCCTATGTGATTCTTTTTCATCCTTCTGCTGGTGCCGCGTCAGCGGCATGGGGGTCTACCTTGAAAAAACTATCTCGTGGTTTCATTTAAAAGGTAATTATTTCGCCGGAGCGGGCAGCACCCTACGGTCACTTACTCGACTTTTGGCGGTATGAGTGTTACCTTGTAACCGCAGCTTCGTTAATGGCATCCCACTTGCGTTTAACGGTATCCAGTATTTGCTGCCTGTGATCCTTATACTTCACAAAATCAAGATCATTGGCGTTTACCACCAGCAGGTTCCCCATCTTGTAATTCCGGTACTGCTCCTCGTAAAAGCGGTGCAACCGGCGCCAGTAACCGTCCTCCACTTCCAGCTCGTCTTTACGCCCGCGCTTTCTGATCCGCCGTATAGCCTCTTTGGCATCAACACTGAGGTATACTATCAGTCGTGGCGGTTCCAGGCTCTCGAGCATATTATACAAAAGGCTGTGGTATACATTATATTCTTCCACCGTCATATACCCTATTTCTTTGTACATGCGTGCAAATATGTTATCCGAATAAATGGAACGGTCCATAATGGCAGAATTCATTGCGGTGGCCTCTTTATACTGGCGAAACCTGTGGTTTAGAAAGTTGATCTGCATAGGAAAACACCAGCGCTCCCGGTCGTGAAAAAACTTATGTAACAGCTGGTTTTCATCCTCGAATATCTCCGTAAAGGGCACCAAGTCCAATTCCTCGGCCAGTATATTAACCAGCGTTGTTTTCCCCACCCCGGTCATACCGTCCACAACTATCTGCACCTGGTTATTATCCTGTTTTTTAATCATAAACAATCACTCCTTCAAAAGATGCATAAACAACTTTATTTATCCTTCTAGGTTGTTACCTCATTTTCCTTTAAGATTTTTTACCCGTATCTGCCGTGAAAATGCACCTCGTCTCAACTCTTAAATTCCGCCCCGGGACAAGTAGTAATAATTCGGTAAATATAAAAATATATTCTTAATAAAGTTATGGAAAAGGGGGGATAAAAATCCATTCTCTTGATAAATTCTTTTCCCTGACCGACCAACTGGCAACACAGGAAGACTTCCCAGCACCCGTTGTGGCCATAATGGGCTCCTTTAATACCGGCAAGTCCACCCTCATCAACCAGTTACTCAACCGGGAAATCTGCCCTGAAGACAGCCTACCCAAAACTTCGGCGCTTTTTTACTTAAAATATGGAGAAAAGTTTACGGCCCGGACAAAGGGCAGCGGCAAACCCCTTTATTTCCCGACCGAGGAACAATTCCTGTCCTTTATAAACAATAAAACAGCCGTAAAATTTGAGCAGGTGGAGATAACAATCAACCATCCACTACTGAAAAAGTGTACCCTGGTGGATACTCCCGGTATTGACTCGGTGTCCTCAGAAACTGCATCACTGGAAAAACTCGCCCTGCAGGCCGATAAAATTATTTATCTGTTTCACCAGCGGGGAATAGACGAATTAAACAAGCAATTTCTAACTACACTGGCAAAAAACAAAAAACTGGAATACCGGGACATTTCCTTCTGGATAAACTGCAACCTGGGTAAAAGCGACGGTACCTCTCTGGGGAATACCCGGGAGGTTTTAAAAAACATTTTTCGCCGCTCACCGGAAATATACCTGTTAAACAGTCACCTGCCGGAGAGTGTGGATACACTTCGCCATTATCTGGAGGTGATGATATCCAAGGATATCATCCGCGACCTAAGTACCAAACACAGAGAAATAGATGAAAAAATACCGGCCCGGGTGCACAAAAGTCTTTTAATCCAAGATGATATGCTTTTTCTGGATACTTTGTGGGACATAAAAAAACAGTCTGAAAAAATCCTCCTGGCCAGGGACATATTAAATAATTTACCCCGGGTAGAAGAACAAATAAAAAATTTACTCAATACCAATCACCATATACACATTCTCCCGGGTAGCTTATTTTACTCCCCGGGCCGCACTGACCGCAATAGTTACACCGACATCCCGGCAATAAAGGAACAAATGTCCCAGTTGGCATCAAGAATAATGCATGACACCGGTATAAGGCACCTCATATCACCCCACAAGGTGGGAAAATGGGCCGGAATATTGAACCGGGAAGAATTCAAAGTAGTTGCCGTGGGCGGGTTTTCATCGGGGAAAAGCACTTTTTTCAATGCCATTATGGGAGAAAACCTACTGCCGGCGGAAAACCGCCCCACCACGGGTAATATTACCTATATCAAACACGGCACCGGGAGAAAGGCTGTCATCACCTTCAAACCGAATTTAAGGCTCAAAATCTGCACTTATAACGGGCCTGATGTAATCATAAGGGAGGAAGAAATGCGCGCCGCAGTGGATTGGCTGACAAAGGATAATGATCTGCGGCATCTTTTAAAGGCCCGTGTGGACACCGGCAAGGGTATTAAAAGGATTGAAAAGGCCAAACTGCTGGAAGAAATAAAGCGAACACAGGGATTATTTACCTCGGGTTCCCGTAACGGCCGGCTTGATACCCGCGGGGCGGGAACACTGTACCGGCCCCTGCCGGCCTGGAAAGCCAGAGCAATGGCCCCGGTTTGGGAAATTACACTTTATTTTAAACCAACACCGCCCCTGGAACTGAACCTGGAAACCACAGCCGGCAAGAAGAAGTTCAAGGATATAACCACCTCCCGGGAAGCCTTTCGCATTGAAGATATAACCATCTTCCACCCGGCACATTTTTTAAAGACGGCTACATTTGTGGATACACCGGGACTGGATTCCACCAACAGTTATCACAGCGCCTTAACCACAGATTTTCTGCAGCGTAGTGATGCATATCTTTTCTTCCTTAACGGCAAACACATATTGAACAGGCATGATTCCCTCTCCCTATTAAATATGTTTAAATTGCGGCTTAAGGATTACCTGCATACCGAAAAATCCGGCGCTGCCCAAAGGGAAATGGCCAAGTTTTTCTTCATAATAAACTTTGCCGACACCCTGACCCCGGCCGAAAGGGAAAAAGCCAGGAACTATTTGCAAAGAAACCTAGTACAATCCCTTAAGACAAGCGGCATTAATACACATGGGGTAAAGATCTTTCCAATTTCACCCTTACAAGCCCTCCAGGGCCGGGATAACGGGAGTTTTTCCAAGTTGCTGCAACAAGTGCAACTGGCCATTTGGAATTACAGGGGTAAGGAGTTTTTAAAAGAGCACCTGCACAAGCTACGTTCCATATTGGAAACAGCCACAACACCCCGCCACACGGTACGAAACAAAAATCAAAAAACGGTTCCCGGCAAATTTTCCACTCACGTTATCCTAAGGCAAGGTTTAACGGAAATAAAAAATGAAATCCAATGGCGTTTTAATATTATCACCGGTCAAGTGGAACGATTAAAACAACCTCAACACTTCAAAACCTTTACCCGGGGAACCCCCCAGGAACAGAGACAAGTGGTCACACACATCAAGAATGTTTCTTACTTCAGGTGGCTGAATGCCTTTAACAGGCGCATAGAACAGATATCAAACACCTGGCAAAAATCCGCCTACAGAACCGTGGAATCCTGGTTAAACCAGGCCGGGATCAGCCCCAATCCATATTCCCTGCCACCCTCTCCACCCTATTTAGAGGCTTCCAAGGCCATGGAGCAAATGGAAGAGACCGTCAGCAAAAGCAGAAACTTTTACGGGGGCTTTAAGGCTAAAGAGGCAAAACAGAAAATCCTTATATTACTCAGGGAACAAGAAAGAAACCTGAGCGATGAATTTGACAGGTGGCAGCATGAAATGGAGGTTTACCTGAGGGATTTAATTTCCCCGGTTATTATACCTGCAGTGGAAAAGCACTCTCAGGTCCCGCAAAAAAGCTATAAAAAGCAGCTTTCCCGCGAGGAAAGCATGATTCTGAATAATTACATGACAGAAATTAAAAACATTGATGAAAAATTAAATACCCCGGGGGGGATTTAGTAATGGAAAACGCGAGAGCCCTTAATGAACGCCTCCGCAATATAATCAGGGAAGTAAGCAGCAAAACCGGAGGTGAAATGAAAAAGGACCTTCTGGATGAAATGTACCAAAATGTGGAGGAAATTATTAAAGAACAATCCGATATTCAAACACGAGAATTTCTCCACGCCCTAAACCAAGCGGTTAAAAAAGTATGAAAAGATGAGGGGGATTTACGTGAATATAGCCAAAGGTAATGAAAATACAACCAAGCAACAGCTACTGGTGGAAATACTGGCAGGATTAAAAGAAAAATTTATTCAACCGTTAATTAACGAAAATAAACGCCTCACATCAGCCCTCAACCAGAAGGCTGAAAAGGACGATAAGATTCTGCAGGAATTAATGGAAAGGGTGGAACGACTGGAAACAAAGGTGGAGGAAAATCCGGTCACAGTTTTGTCCGCCATCAGGGACGCTATAAACCAAAGCAACGGGGGGAAAGAAAATGGCTCAACCTGATCAATATAATGTGCAGGACGTTGTACACTCCCTGGCGAGTTCCATACAGGAGAAGCTGGTGAAGCCCTCCGAGAACAAGTTTACTTCCCTCCTGGAAAAAACCAGGGAGGATCTAGACGCCCGGACTACCTCCACAGAAGAGCAAATTTACCGGCGCATAGAGGAAATGGACGGTAAAATCGAAAATTTGAAGAAGACCCAAAACAAAATGGGAATACTTTGTCTCACTCTAAGTATAGCAGTGGTGGTAAGTATAGTAATTCAAGTATTGTAGAACAAAAACCACCGGGTAGCTATCCCTTTATTCTTGGCTTAAGGGTTAACAATACCCGGTGGTAAAATATTACCCCCTTAGAAACGATATTAATTTCTTCATATCCCGGGGCAGCGGGCTCTTCACTGATACCTCTTCACCGGAACGGGGAGATAGAAATTTTAGCCGGGCAGAATGTAAAGCCTGCCTATCAATGAAACCAGTTTCCCCGCCGTAAAGGGTATCCCCGTAGATGGGAAATCCTTTATGCGTAAGGTGCACCCTGATCTGGTGCGTACGCCCGGTTTCCAGCTCCAGCTTTAGAAGAGTGCCCCGGGAAAACCTTTCCAGTACCCAAAAATTGGTGACCGCCCTTTTACCCCGGGTACATACCAACCTTTTTCCCCCGCTTTCCGGCTGCGGGTCTATGGAATAATCCATCACCCCGGCGTCTTCGGGCACTATTCCCTGCACCACGGCCAGGTAACACCGCCTCATGTTTTGCGTGTGTATCTGTTCCACCATTCTGTGATTGGCAAAACTGTTTTTAGCCACCATTAACAGACCGGATGTATTGCGATCCAGCCGAAAAACCGGTCGAAAGCGCGCTTCTATACCCTGAAGGAACCAGCGGTGCAAAACGGCGTTGGCCACGCTGCCACTGTCCCGGTATGACATGGGGTGTACCAGCATTCCCGCCTCTTTATCTATTACCAGTATGTCTTCATCCTCATATAAAACGCGCAGGGGCAAATCCTGGGGGACAATCCAACTCTCTTCCTTATCACGAAGCATTACTCTGACAATATCGTCCTTGCAACCGCTGTCTTTTAGCCTGATCAACTCTCCATTGAGGGTGACGCCCTGCCACCTTTTAAGTTTCCTTAACATTCCCCTGGAAAAGCCGTACTTGCCGCGCAATATATTTCCTACGGGCCTTCCTTCGTCTTCATCAGAGAGCCTAAACTGTAAATGATTTCTGTTTCCCTCCATCCTTCCACCCCTTGCTGTTTGCTTCATTGGAGCGCTGTGTCAGGGACACATGGTCTGCCTTGAGAAAACTTTCTTGTGGTTTCGCTTATAAGATAATTATTCCGCCGGAGCGGGCAGCACCCTGCGCTCGCTTACTCGGGCATTTTAATTGAATGAGCTCACTCCGCTCCGGGCGGCTGCATAACTCGCTTCGCTCAAACAGCATTCGCCGCTGATCCTCCGCTCCGTTCGCTCTTTTTGACACATTGGCTTTTGTACATAAGAAGTTGCGCCGCAACGGCAAAGCTACCAAAACCTTATTCCGACAGGTATCATGCCGTTGCCGTAGTCTCGCTCCGGGTGCTGCCCGCTCCTTCACACGTTATGTGTTGTGGATAAAAATTTTTCCATCCTTCTGCTGGTGCCGCCCTTCCGGTGGCATAGACGTCTACCTTGAAAAAACACTTTATAAAGTTACTTTTAGTGCTCGGGCGCCCCGGTGGTTTCCTCCGTTCGCTCCGCAATTATTCTCGTGCTGCGTGCAAGTCTCCTCTTGAAACCCGCTTGCTGCAGACTGCTTGCCTTCTTCTTCACGCACTAAGGGGTCATGACTCTTGGGATTTGACGGGCTGAGCGCCGCTACTCAGTGCTCCGCTCTCTCCGGAAATCACCGGGTCGCCCTGGCGGTACTTTTTCATTCCTTTGCTGGTGCCGCGTTAGCGGCAGGTGTCTACCTTCAAATCGGCGACAGAGTCCACCACCGCGTCTGCTACAGCCTCCAGGTGCTCTACCCGGGATACACCCGTCAAAACACCGATTACACCGGCCACCCCGGCGCTTTTGCCCATTTGCATATCTGTAATATTATCCCCCACCACAACGGCTTCATTAGGATCTACACCAAGAAGTTCACAGGCAAGCCGGGCCATATCCGGCGCCGGCTTGGAACTGGCCACCCGGTCGGCCCCAACAACAACATCAAAGCTGGAACATAGCCCGAGGGAATTTAATGTATCTTCAGCTCTGGAAGTGGTATCAGCAGTGGTAACCGCCAGTTTCACACCACAATTCTTCAAGCGGGACAAAACCTGAGCCAGTCCCGGAACAGGATGGGTTATTGCAGGCCAGTCGACCTCTGTTTCCGATGCCTTGACGGCGGCATTGAAAGCACCTGCCGCTTCTTCCGGGTGAACACCGTGACGGGCCAGGCAGTGAGCCACGGAAGACTGCAGGCTTTCCATGCAGCCCGAGGCCATTACCCCGGTGGGCTCTATCCACCGCCGGCTGAGGTTTACACCGGTGGCCTCCTCAAAATCCTTTACAACCCCTTTATTTAATTGATATCTATCCCGCAGGGTATTGAACATATAATCCAGCCAAACCAGCCACATATTTTTAAAATCTATCAATGTTCCGTCTTTGTCAAATAAAACAGCTTTGCAGCCGGTGAAGAAATTGCCGGCTTTGAGTACCGCCACTAATCCATCCCTCCCTTTTTGGTAGGACCCCTATTAAATAAATATTGAAGCAAGCAATTCCCGGGAGTTGGTTTTACAGCTCCCGTGAGGTGTATCGCATATGGCCCGCAGGCGGCGGGTATACTATTTTGAAAGAAAATTATTGCGGAGGTAAAGTTATGCAGTACGAAGTTCGGGCTGAAGTAGATGAACAGCTTTCCGTGGACCCCAGTTATATTATCCGCTACCAGGTTTTTAAAAATGGTAATTACTGGGGTGACGGGGTGGTTCAATTTCATCGCGAAGCCCGGGAAAACGATATACCCCTCACCGGTCTGCCCGGGCTGGAGGAGTTGCGGGAAACGGAAAAAGAATGCTTAAGACATCAAATTGCCTCGGCGGCAATTAGCTACCTTAACGATAAAGGCTTTGGCAATAATTATTAAGTGCCCCGGACGATATTATCCCGCCATCACTGTACCATATTAGCCACCCCCGGGCAACATGTTAAACCTTTCCCACAATGGAAAAGAGGCTCAGTAGAGCCTCTTTTCCATTTAAGCTTCCAAGCCTTCCTTTATGGCTTTCCAATTACAGTATTCCTCAATATTTTCCAGGGCAATATTGATGGCCACCCGGTCTGTGGGTTGAATATGGCGGGAGACCCGCTCCAGCTTTTCGATGGTTTTATAGGTATCGGTATGCACCAGTATAACGGGAACCTCTTTTTCGGCGGCACGGGCAATCACTTTGACATCGGGGTAAAGTCCCCCCGTGAGTATCAACACCGAAGTATGGGTTTCCAGGGCCGCCAGGGCCAGATCCGCCCTGTCCCCGCCCATTATTACAGCCTTATTGGCTGTTCGACGCAGGTAGGTCAAGGCACTTTCCGAATTCATGGCTCCTATTACCACGTCTTCTACCATCCGGTACATGTGCTCCCCGCCGGCTAACACCTCACCGCCCAGAACATCGTAATACTCGGCAACGGTGGGGGATGCTATTTCGGCTCTGCTGGGGATGATACCCGCTGTCTTAAAGCCCATATCCGCCAGTATAGGAGAAAAGATTCCCTCTGTTTTTGCAAACAAAGGCCGGGGAACGTTACTGAATATATTGCCGAATACAGGAATATTTGCCGATTGTAAGTATCTGTTATAAAATACGGCCCGGTCGAGACTGTAATCATCTTCGATTTTTATTACCAGAAGAATTTTAGCATCGAATTCCCGGGCCAGGCTCACTGAATCAAGGTTACAACTGGCTAAAATATAGGGATAAAAGGACCCGTCCATTAGTACTACATCGCATCCCCGGGAGACCTCTTCGTAAGCACTCTTTATATTCTCCAGGGCATTGTCCATATGCTTGTAACCGGTCAGGTAAGAGGGTCCGGCCTGTAGAGGTGTTATCCTCTCCAAAGGTGCTTTCATATCCAGCACCTTTTTCATCAAAACAGCATCCCCATCTGTATGACCGGAAAAACCACGGCCGTTTCCCACCGGTTTAAAGTAACCAACATTATAACCTTCCTGGCGCAATTTTTGCGCTATCCCCAGGGCAACGGCGGTTTTGCCGCTGCCAGGGTTACCCATTATAAAAAGGTTTTTCAACTTTGTCACCCCACTATGCAAATTTATTAAGAAATTGTAATCTTTATATCCAACACCGAAACGCCCTCTTCGTAAACCACCAGCGGGTTCATATCAATTTCGGTTATTTCCGGAAAATCCAGCACCAGCCGTGCTGTCCGGAGAACAACATCTTCCACCGCTTTAATATCGGCAGGAGGGGTGCCACGATAGCCTCGCAGCAGGGAATAGGCTTTGGTTTCTTCGAACATGGCCTTTATTTCCGCCGGTTCCAGACCTTTGGCCAACCTGAAAGAAACATCTTTGAGGAGATTGACGTAAATACCACCCAGTCCGAAGGCAATCAAGGGCCCGAACTGTATGTCCTTGGTCATTCCAACTATCAATTCCGTTCCTTTGGGCATCATCTTCTGTACTTCAATACCGTGCACCACAACCCGTGGAAGGTAACTTTTGACATTATCCATTATTTGTATAAAGGCATCTTTTACTTCTTTGGCCGAACCGAGATTAACTTGAACCCCGCCCACATCTGTCTTATGAAGTATTTTCGGCGAAGCCACCTTGAGTACCACGGGAAATCCCATTTTTTCCGCCTGGGCGGCGGCTTCTTCCGGAGTGGTGGTAAGTACTACCGGAGCCGCCGGGATGCCATACGCCCGGGCTACATCTGCAGCTTCACTTCCCAACAGTACCAGCCGGTTGTCCTTTACAACATCATAGAAAACCGCTTTAACAGACTTTTTATCTACCTCTAAAGACGACTCTTCTTTCTCCTGCCCCTTATTTTCACGGTAAGCACTGTACTCAACCATACCGCGTATGGCATTAATGGCCGGTTCGGGGAAGGTATAGCAGGGAATACCCGCCTCGGACAGCAGTCGAGTAGCCCCGGAGAGGCTATCCCCCCCCATGTTGGCGGCAAAAATTGCCTTATCGGGGTAAGCATCCCTTATTTCAATCAGCGCCCTGGCGGTACCCTCAAATTCCGTAACCGAGGTGGGACACATCAACATCAGCACACTGTCAACATTGGGGTCCTGGCAGACCTTTTCCAGAGCAAACCTGTACCGATCCGCCTTTGCATCTCCCAGTACATCCACCGGGTTGTAAATACCCGCTTCCACGGGCAAATTGGCCCGCAATTCTTCAATGGTATCTTTTTCGAATCTGGCCATTTGAAGGTTGTTACTTTCCACGTTATCGGTGGTGATAATGCCGGGTCCCCCCGAATTGGTAACAATAGCCACCCTTTTACCCTTTGGAATGGGCGATTTGGCAAAGGCAACAGCCAGGTCAAAGAGTTCTGTCATGCTTCTGGCCCGGATTATGCCGCACTGTTTAAAAGCAGTGTCATAAGCCAGATCGCTTCCCGCCAGCGCCCCCGTATGTGATGATGCCGCCTGTGCCCCGGCCTGGCTGGTACCGGATTTAAGTACAATTACCGGTTTCTTTTTTGCCGCCCAGCCGGCAACATCCAGGAAGCGTTCACCATCCACAATATCTTCAATGTAACAAAGAATGACCCGGGTGTTCGGATCCTTTGCTGCATCTTCGATAAATTCGATTTCCGATAGGTCTCCCTTGTTGCCCAGACTTACTATTTTTGAAAAACCCAGTCCCACGGATATATTCCAGTCAAGTATGGCAATGAGCATAGCTCCGCTCTGAGATAAAAATGCAATTTCCCCTTGTTTTGGGAATGCCCCCGCAAAGGATGCGTTTAACGGTGTGTGGGTATCCATTAAACCCACACAATTGGGCCCCAGCATCTTCATACCATGTTCGCGGCAGATGGATATTAATTTCTTTTCCATCTCCAGCCCTTCCGAACCTATTTCCTTGAACCCGGCGGTAATAACCACCAACCCTTTAACACCGGCTTTCCCACACTGTTCAGCGGTATCACAAACAAAACGTGCCGGCACACAAATAACCGCGAGATCCGGTGGATCCTGAATTTCCGAAACGCCGGAATAACATTTTAATCCTTCAATGGTATCCTCCTTGGGATTAACCGGGTATAAGGATCCCTGGTACCCGCTTTCCAGGATATTACGCACCACAGCGTTACCTATCTTTCCGGGGGTTTTGGATGCTCCTAGCACTGCAATGGATTTAGGCTTAAAAAGCGTATCTAAACCGGTCATTATTACACCCCTCTTTAAACAACAATTATTTGAATATTCTATTCTAACTTTTATAATCCACTGGTGTAATTATAAAATTGATTACCCAGTTAGTAAACTGCTTTAGTGAAAATAGTGCAATTGACAAAAGTATCAATCTTGCATATTTTTCAGAGCATTGCCAACCTTAAAAAGACATAAAAAAAGCGCTGCTGCAATAAAGCTGCAGCGCACGCTTTTTAACCTTTCGTAAATATGATCTTTTTAGAACATGGTCAGGAACAACAACCTTTCAAAGGCAACCAAATCATCCCTGCTCACCCTGTTTCCCACTCGCACCATCAGCACATTGGCAGGATGCTCCATTATTTCCTCGTCATCGGTGCGCCGCCGCTCAAACCCGGCGGTACCGAATAAATTTGTCAGCATTTTCTGGTATGACCAAACATCAAGGCCACTGGAATCCATATCCCAGTGCCAGTAATATTCGGTTGTGATTACAATGTACTGCTCAAAAAGGGGCTGGCTGAATGCCTTTTTAAGCAACGTCTTGCCAATGCGGTGTCCACGCCAACCGGGACTGACTTCCACACATCCCAACTCCAGTACCCGGGGGTGACGGTGCCAGCGCCCGTATTCATCAGGCCTGTGGAAGGTTATATAGCCCACAATGGTATCCCTGTAACGGGCTATGAAGACATACCCCACCTCAAGTCCGGTAATGTTTACCAAAGCCTCATGTTGTCTGGCGGCCAGGCGAAAGTTGTTTAATTTATTGTCAAATTCTAGGGAACTAATATAATCCCCCCTGACCGGGCCCTCTATTTCCACAGTGTCACCGGTATTTAAAAGGTACTTCGACTCAATAGAATTAACATCGCCCTTTGCCAAACTACTCATGCATTCACCCCAATAAAAACCATTCTTTTTAGTTCTAATGCAATGGCCGTGCCATAATTACACCCCGTAAACTTTTAAAACTTTCAAACTATTGCAAATTATAATTAGCAATATTACATTTTCCTATAGTCTATCATAAAAAGCACTTGAGGGTGAAATGTTTTTTGTAAACCCGATGGACACTTATATGTATGTGTACATTTGTTTTTTCAATATTGGACCACCGCTAAATTTCCCCGGCAGGGTCACCGGGAATAATAATCCACGCGGCAATATAAATTAATATACCGGGAAATGCCACGGAAAGCACTGAAAGTAAAACATAGATCAAACGAACCATCGTGGCGTCAATACCAAAATATTCGGCAACACCTCCACACACTCCCCCCAGCATCCTGTACCGGCTGGAACGGGTAAACCTTTTAAATTGCCGGGCCATATGTCATCACCTCTATACCTGCTGTCCGTGCCCGTGAATTCATTCATCTGCCGTTAAAGTTATAATGCCGGGGATTCCTGACCAGCAACTTAATTAGCACGGAACCGGCAATAAATCCCCCCAAGTGGGCCCACCAAGCAACAGAATTAGCTGCCCCGCCCAGGGATCCCAAGGTATTGAATAACTGAATCAGAAACCAGATACCAATAAATATTATTGCCGGTACCTCCAACACCGTAAAAAAAATAAAAATAGGCACCAAAGATAATATGCGGGACCGCGGAAAGAGAACAAAATAAGCGCCCAGAACCCCCGCCAGCGCCCCGCTGGCCCCTACAACCGGTGCAGTGGAAGAGGGATTGGCAAGTATATGCACAATACTGGCCACTATACCCACGCCCAGGTAAAATAAAAGGTACCTAAAATGACCCATGCTATCTTCAATATTATCCCCGAAAATCCAGAGATACCACATATTGCCCAAAATATGAAGCCACCCGCCGTGTATAAACATGGCGGTAAAAAAGGGAATAATTACAGGTTCCAGTGGTGCCCCGGTAAAAATTGCATTCAATGTTTCCGCCGGAACCACGCCGAAGATATAATAAAACTGGTTTAACTGAAACTCCTCCAGTGAAAGCTCCAGAAAGAAAACCAAGAAGTTCACGATTATAATAATCAAAGTGACAAATGGAAATGATCCAGAGCGAGCACTATCCCGAAGCGGTATCAAGCCACCACCCCCTCCCTAAAAAATACTTAGATTAATTTCCCGGGAAAGATCCTCCAGCACTCGTACCCCCGCGATACTGTTGCCCTTGGAATCCAAAGCGGGGCCAACCACACCGATACCCATACGCCCCGGCACACAGGCCATTATACCGCCGGACACGCCGCTTTTTGCGGGAACCCCCACCCTGACGGCAAATTCCCCCGATGCATTATACATACCACAAATAATCATAAATGTCTTAACCAATCTGAATATCCACGGCTCGATCTCCAAACTGCCGCCCGCAGGTCTTAATCCGTCATTGGCAATACAATTACCAATGGCCGCCAGGTCGCGACAGGTTACTTCTATTGAACACTGGCGGAAATAAAGATCCAAAATTTCCCCCACATCACCCTTAATTATACCTGACGCGCGCATAAAATAAGCCAGCGACCGGTTTCGATCCCCGGTTTCCCTTTCAGAATAATAAACATTTTGATTATAATCAATAGCTTTTTTCCCCGCCATTTATCATGGGATTTGAGGCTTTCCTTAATTCCGGAATATAACCGGCGACATTCCCAGTGGCAGTCCAATGCCTGTTTTTTCCACTAAATCTTTCAGTAAACTTTGCATTGCTTATAGTTTGACCTAAACGCTCCCCGCTTATTAAAATTACCCCATCGCTATGATGGGGTTATAGATATATTATAGTATATGACAAGATCAAAGTTTACGGGATTACTTTATTTAAAGGATACTCTATAATATCCTGCGCCCCGCTTCGCTTAAGCTCCGGGATAAGCTCCCTGGCCTGTTTCTCATCAAGAACCACTTCCAGGGCCATCCAATCACTATCCACAAGCTGAGAAACAGTAGGATGTTTCATGGAAGGAAGCACGGATAAAACCTGGTCCAGCATATCTTTATGGAGATTCATCTTCAGACCGGCCTTGGAGTCTGCACGGAGTGCCCCCTGCAGCAGCACGGCCATATTTTGTAATTTTTCCCTTTTCCAGGGATCCTCCCAAGAATTTTGGTTGGCGTGCAGCCGGGTGGTGGATTCCAGAACGGTGGCAATCACCCGGAGCTTGTTTGCCCGCAGGGAACTCCCTGTTTCCGTCAAATCAGCAATGGCATCAACCAGCTGTGGAACCTTTACTTCGGTGGCCCCATAAGAATATTCCACCGTAGCCTTTACCCCGTTTTCCTCCAGGTAACGCCGCGTAACCTCTACCAGCTCGGTGGCTATGCGTTTCCCCTGCAAGTCTTGAACCGACTGGATATCGCTGTCCTGGGCCACGGCGATCACCAGGCGTATGGGGTTACTTGTCTGCTTGGAGTAAGCCAAGTCCGCCACTTCCACCACATCCGCCCGGTTTTCCATTATCCAATCTAGACCGCTGAGACCGGCATCCAATACCCCTTCACTAACATAGCGGGGTATTTCCTGGGCCCGCATGAGTACCACTTCCAGTTCAGGATCGTCTATTGTAGGAAAATAAGACCGGCTGCGCACGCTTATATTATAACCGGCCCTCTTAAACAATTGAAAAGTAGATTCCTGCAGGCTTCCCTTGGGAAGCCCCAAACGTAACTTGGACAACCAAATAACCTCCCTGTTTTGCCATTTTACCTCGTTATCTGTTTAGCATATTAAAGAGTAAATTTACTGTTTTAGTATAAACCCGCTTTCTTGAATATGTCAAGGGGTTTTTTTACCACCTTTCCAATTGCGAAACTTTTTCCTATAATATAACAAACATTGGTTGGGAGTGAGGAACTGTGAACCGCTACCAAATCATTATCGTGCGAAAGACCCGCTTTCATATCTTTTTTAATCTCTTTGTCAACAACATTTTAACTAATACAGACGGCTATATTTGCATGGAAAAGGAAGACTTCGACCGTTTTTTCAAAGATTTATTCAGATCCTCCCGGGGCAATTGTTTTAAGGCCTACAGCATTAATCCCCCAGCGGAATTTTATCCCTGATGTTTTTTTGCAAATTTTCTCCCCCGAGCATAATTCTGCCAAAATGGTTTAAATTATAGTGTGATGGCGGCAAGATTATTCTTAAGGGGGGAACCACACTGTACCGGCGGAGTACAAACAGGACCTCATTAAAAGGAATATGGATCATTGCTTTAATTTTGGGTCTGTTTACTACCGCACCGGGCGCACCGGCCGCGGAAAAAGCAGAGAATAACGTAATAGTCTACTGGACCGACGGTGAGAAATTGAAGGCGGTCACACTGACCTGTCTCAACGACCCTCCCGCACCGGTAGGCATTGTGGCGGTTCCTTTGTACGCCTCCGTCAGCCGGGAAGGCACCCCGGTTACTGTAGAAGAATATTACTACCAAAAGGGACAACCGGCTCTTACCGCGCGCTTAGAGGAATTATTCGGCATTCCCATAGGTAGTTATGTACATTTTAAACAGGATACCCTGCAGCGTTTTAGTGATATTCTGGGCCCCCTGGAACTGGGGGAAACAAGCACCTCACTGGCAGAGGTCTTTGAAGGTACGCACATTAACAAACCGGTGAACCTGCAATGGGAAATTCGTTCCCTGGCCGGGAGCATGCTGAAACCGTCTGTTTTTGTCAAAATTCCACAGCTGGTATGGGTTTACACCACCGAAATTGAAGGCAATTTGAAAGTGGACCATGTACTGGCACTGCACAGAGTTATTCGTTGCCAGGGCCCGGAAATACTGCAAAAACAAAGGGTACCCGGGAGGGATTATAAAATGGGGGATAAAAAATACCGTATTGTTCCTCCGGAGGCATGGACCCAAACGCTGCGGGCTGTTACAACACCCGAAAGACGCTTGCGGGCGGCAAACTAATATAAATCCATTTTCTTCCCTTAGTTATAGGTGATAGTGAAAAATGTAGGAGCAATTCACCAAAATATTATCCCGGTAAAAGGAAATTTTCAGACGAATGACTAATTGTAATATAGGTGCTAATGATAAAGAGCGGGGTCTGAACGGAGAGAATTAAGTGAAAAATAACAGGCTACTTAATCTTCACAAAAAATTAAGAGAAGAAGGCATATTAATCAGTTTTTCCGGCAAATTCTCCCAGGAAATTATTGAACCTGAAATCGGCAAGTAAATAGTTGCACCGCAGCCAATAGTACCTAAAACCGCCTTAACAAGCAGATATGCTAAAAACATTCAATATAAATTAGCTCATACAGCAATCCACTTTAGTATCTGACTGAAAAAAGGGTAGCATCAACCACCCCCTGTACAACAGGAGTTTTTGTTAACTCAAATTCGATTTTTCGATAG
>Ga0182240_100252_pt1 | contig 20746 bp, 24 predicted proteins | sample hydfrates4_PW_90_FD_145594 | JGI IMG/M metagenome (GOLD analysis project Ga0182240, IMG submission 145594) | Subsurface microbial communities from deep shales in Texas, USA - hydraulic fracturing test 4_PW_90 | ecosystem: Environmental > Aquatic > Deep subsurface > Shale gas/oil reservoir >...
CGGGCTACCGGTCGAACTCTGGAAAACCTGAAACTAGCGAATATGACGCCAGGAGAAATGAATTCTATGCTCAGAAAAGGAGTTTTGCCATGAGTGGGTGTAAGCCTGTAATAGCCGTTGCCGGTGCCGGACGGATGGGAACAGGCATCGCCCAGGTGTTCGCCTGTGCCGGTCACCGGGTGAAATTAATTGATCTTAAAAAACGTAGCGGCGATGAGGAACGGTTTGTGCTTCATAATGCTCTGGAACAAATCGAGGAGAACCTAAAATTTTTGTCTTCGCTGCATGTTTTTGAAGAAAAATTAGTCGAGCAGATTTTAAACAGGATTAGCTGCCATGATATCACAAGTGCTGCAGAAGCCTTGCCTGAAGCTGGTATTGTATTTGAAGCAGTGCCGGAGGTCTTGGAAATCAAGAAAACAGCCTTGACGTTCATAAGCTCATTGGTAGGGAGCGAGACCCTTATTGCTTCCACTACCTCCACCTTCCTGGTGGAAACGCTGTCCTCTTATGTAAAAGGGCCGGAGAGGTTCATGAACACCCACTGGCTCAATCCCGCCTACCTTATCCCTCTGGTCGAAGTAAGTCCCGGCGAGAATACCTCTCCGGTTGCCATACAGGACATGTTTACTTTACTGGAGTCGGCAGGAAAAGTACCTGTAAGGTGCGCGCCTACTCCGGGCTTTATTGTTCCCCGTATCCAGGCCCTGGCCATGAATGAGGCCGCCCGCCTAGTGGAGGAGGGTGTAGCTTCTCCTGAGGAAATTGACAGGGCTACCCGGGTGGGGTTCGGTCTCAGATTTGCTATTCTGGGTCTGATTGAATTTATTGACTGGGGTGGTGGAGATATACTTTATTATGCCAGCAATTACTTGAAGGATTCCTTACGGGACAATAAATTTGCGCCGCCTTCAATCATCTCTGAGAATATGGAAAAAGGGAAAACCGGCCTCAAGGCCGGTCAGGGATTCTACGATTTCACCGACCGCGATGTTTCCGCCTACCGGCGGGAAACAATAGCAAAGTTCGTAGATCTCCTGAAACACCTGGGTTTTCTGGCATATCCCCAGGAGGAATGATTTTACTGAATTTCACTAATCTCGAGTCCCGTTGCGGATCCAAAGATGGACCAGGGCCGACCCAGGCCTTGGTTCAGGTGCGACTTTCAAAGTTCCGCTCCAGGTACATAACAGAGATTTAAAGGCCTCAATCAAGGCCTTTTTTTGATGCTGTTATTACCATTTGAAACCGCTGAAGCAGCAGATAACGTTAACAATATTGAAGCTGTGAGTAATTCAAGTAACCAAAGTTTTGGGGAAAGTTTAATACCGGTTATAGAAAAAATGACAGAGATTTATGAAGATGTGTCAGAGGAAGAAGGTTTTAACGAGATTATCTATACAGAATTGAACTATTTTCGAAAGTATTAATGTGATATTGTTGTAACCAAAGGACTAATTTGGTTATGATTATATTATAATGGAACAACAATTTGAATTAGCATGATAACCAGCACTAATTAGGGGGAGTAAGAAAATTGCTAAGGTATCTGGAAAAACTATGTGTAGTTAGTATTTTAGGTCTCATAGCGGTTGTTTTTATGCGAGAATTTTTTGATTTAAATTTCCTCAACATTATCGAAACAATTTTTCTTATCTTTGTGATTGTTACTTGTATTATCTTGGCTAAAGGCCCGGCTTTTTATCTGAGTTTATTGGGTTTGCTAACAGGACATCTTCTTTTATACAAGTATGACATGGGATTTGATATCTGGCTGGATGGTATGACAAAAAATATACCGCTAGCAATTCTTTTTGTAATGGTCCCTGTTCTATCAATTCCTTTAAAACAAGGTGGATATTTAAAAGTATTTAATTATTATATAAGCAAATATCGTAACAGGAGTTCTGGATTATTTTTAGTTTTAACCGGTTTGGTTTTTTCCTTAGGTTCACTGACAAATTTAGGTTCCATTAGAATAACCCATGACTTAGTAAAAGAAGCAAAATTTCCAACAAAATTTTTGGCGAAAGTATATGCCGTCGGATTTGCTGCTAGTATTGCTTGGTCACCTTACTTTGGATCTGTAAACCTTATACTTCATTACACAGGAGTATCTTTTAGCAGATATGTTATTTTTGGGCTTATTTATAGCTTTTGTATATTACTTGCAGGGAATTTGCTTTTTTATACGGATTTAACTAGCAAAAATGAAGTGAGAATGAGATCGAAACTAAATCAGAAAGTGAGAGATGATAATAAAAAAATTAAGCAATTGGTTTTAAATCTAGTAGGATTATTAGCTACAGTTATTATAGGTGAAAAAATCTTTGATTTCAGTAATATGATGCTTTTAGTGGGGGTTATAGCTGTATTTTATGCAGCTTTATGGGCAATCTTAATTAAAAAATTTACATTTTTTCTGCAAGAACTTAAAGGTTATGATAAAAAGATCCTACAAGTTAAAAATGAAATAGTATTTTTTATAAGTGTAGGCTTTTTTGGTGTAGTACTTGCCAATACACCGTTACAAAATTTTATAGAAAAGTTCTTTCAAAGCATATCCGGTTTTTCAACCTTTTTTCTTGTGGAAATCATTATTATCATTACTGCATTACTTTCAAGCATCGGCATTCATCAAGTTATTACGATAACTGCCTTAGGATTGTCTTTACAGCCTGGCGTATTAGGGCTTTCTGATTTATCTTTTGCTTTAACATTGCTAGCTTCTTGGATTGTGGCGATGATTGTATCTCCTTTTGCACCCTTTAATATCATTGCAGGAGGATTATTAAAGGAAAGTCCATTTCATATTGGGTTTAAATGGAATAGACTTTTTGGAATTCTTGTAGTTATTTTTTCAGGGATTTATATTATTTTTGTAAATAGCTTTATTTAAAACCCAAATATGGAGTGCCAGTTTTTGTAGTTGCAGCCAATACTTATATTGGCTTAAATCACCAACATCTGCTAGAAAGCCGGCGGTAGTAATACCCGATACCGGATATGCTTTTAAATAGGTGCTCAGACCAGCCTATATCCGCTTTAATTTATTATTCTGGGTAGTTATTTTTGCTTCAGAAATTACAGGGATTTTGATTTTTTTCCTCCATGCTAAAAATTAAGTGTGATATTATAATATATTGAATGAAGTTAACGTTTAACATTAGTCCCCAATGTAGGTTACTGGAACCATACCCACTGTTTGTCTGTTATTCTTACTTCCAGGGCGGCTACCATGAATATGTAAATTGTTTCTCTTGCACTGGCTAGTTTGTTAAAATTCAAAAAACCTAAAAAGGGTGATATCTTTGGATGAAAAAGTAATAATTTTAGTTGGTGGCTATGGGAGCGGTAAAACCCAGGTAACAATAAATCTAGCAGAAAAAATGAAAAATGAGGGTAAAGCTGTTAGTCTTATTGATTTAGATATTATCAACCCATATTTTAGATCGCGTGAAATGGAAGAGTATCTTAAGTCAAAAGGAATAGATCTGGTAGTTTCTCATGATGGTTTTACCATGTCTGAGGCGCCTGCCCTTTCTCCCCAGATAGAAGGTGTAATAAAATACGGGGACTGTCAAGTTATAATAGATGTCGGTGGAGATGTAGGGGCTACCGTATTGGGTCGATTTGCTGAAAGTATTGATAAAGCTGGCTATGATATGCTTCTGGTAGTAAATGTTAACAGGCCTTTTACCTCAAATGTAGAGTCAATAGTTCAAACAGCACAATTTGTTGAAGAAAAATCGGGATTAAAAATAACTGGAATTATAAATAATACAAATTTGCAGTTGGAAACAGATATTGAAAATATTGTAGATGGACAAAAAATCATTGAAAAGGCTTCAAAAAAACTCGAAGTTCCTGTAAAATTCATTACAATGGAGGAAATTCACCTCCAAGAAGCTAAGAAAAAAATAACGGGGTATGAAATATTACCTTTAAAAATTCATCTTAGACCTAGTTGGTTGCAAAGGAGGTATTAATATGGGAAAAGTGGTGGTACAGCAAGAACTTTGTAAAGGCTGCGGACTATGTGTGGAAGCATGTCCCAAGAATTTGCTGGTTATTGGCAAAGATGCTAACAGCAAGGGTTATTATGCTGTAGTACAAAAAGACGAAGAAGAAAAATGTAACGGTTGTAGTCTTTGTGCAATTATGTGCCCGGATGTAGCGCTTGAAGTATATCGGTAAAAGAAGGGAGAGTTTAAGATGACAAAAATGTTGATGAAAGGCAACGAAGCAATAGCTGAAGCTGCTATCAGGTCAGGTTGCAAGTTGTTTTTTGGATATCCAATTACTCCTTCAACTGAAATACCTGAATATATGTCTAAAAAGCTGAAGGAGGTTGGTGGAACCTTCCTGCAGGCAGAAAGTGAAGTGGCGGCAATAAATATGGTTTACGGTGCATCTGCAACAGGGGTAAGGGTCATGACTGCTTCATCCAGCCCGGGTTACAGCTTAAAACAGGAAGGGTTATCTTATCTGGCAGCCGTGGAGTTACCGGCTGTAATAGTAGATATTATGAGGGCCGGACCAGGTTTAGGTGGTTTAGGGCCTACACAGGCCGATTATTTCCAAATTACTAAAGGCGGTGGCCATGGAGATTATCACCCTATAGTGCTAGCACCTGCTACTGTACAGGAAATGGTAGATCTAACTATGGAGGCCTTTGACCTGGCTGATGAATACCGTACTCCTGTGGTTATTGCTGCAGATGGAATTTTAGGACAGATGATGGAACCTGTAGAATTTCCGAAAGGAAGTTCCAAAGATTTACCTCATAAAGACTGGGCGGCAACTGGAGCCAAAGGAAGAGAAAAAGTCAACGTTTCTAATTATTGTTTAACTAATGAAATAGGTGAGAGGAATTGCTTGCACTTACAAAAGAAACATGAATATATTAAGCCCCGCGTACAAAGGTGGAAGTCATATAAAACAGAAGACGCTGAATTTATTATTGTGGCATTTGGAACAAGTGGCAGAATTTCCGAAACTGCTGTGGACTTGGCGAGAAAAGAAGGTATTAAATTAGGTCTAATTCGTCCAATAACTTTATGGCCATTCCCGGAAAAAGCCTTTGAAGGTATCTTAGATCAAGTAAAAGGATTTATGTCTGTCGAACTAAGTACAGGACAAATGATAGAAGATGTTCGTTTAGTTGTAAATGGAAAAGTTCCTGTTAAATTTTTCGGTAAACAGGGAGGAATGACACCTGCTCCGGAGGAGATAGTAACATCGTTTAAGGCGCAATTTGGCTTAGAATAGGAGGGTTGACATGAAAAAGGTATTTGGTCGTACGAAGGGATTAACAGAGAGGGCTTTTCATTATTGCCCCGGCTGTACTCATGGAATTATTCATAGGATATTAGCGGAAGCATTGGAAGAATTGGATTTAATAGAAAATGCCATTGGTGTTGCACCTGTTGGTTGTGCAGGTTTCTGTGAAGTATATTTTAGCTGCGACATGATTGGTGCAGCTCACGGTCGAGCTATTGCGGTAGGCACCGGAGCAAAAAGGGCCCGTCCCGAAAATACAGTGTTTACATATCAAGGTGATGGAGACGCTGGCGCTATAGGCCTTGCAGAAACTATTAGCGCTGCGGCCAGAGGGGAAAACATTACTTCCATTTTTGTGAATAACTCAATTTATGGTATGACAGGAGGGCAGATGGCTCCCACTACCTTGCCGGGGCAGAAAACATCTACTTCGCCTTTTGGTAGAGATCCGGAAGTAGCAGGCCATCCCATTGATTTACCTCTCTTATTATCACATGTTGAGGGTTCTGCTTATATTGCTTCCGTATCTGTAGATACACCAAAAAATGTACTTGCTGCCAAAAAAGCATTAAAGAAAGGTTTTCAAACCCAAATGGAAGGTAAAGGATTTTCCTTTATAAGTATTCTTTCAACATGCCCAACAAACTGGGGAATGAGTCCAGCAAAGGCTATTAAATGGTTACAGGATAACATGCAAACACATTTTACAATGGGTGAACTTAAGGTTAAAGAATAGGGGGGAGACCAGATGGAAGAAAAAATGGTTTTTGCCGGGTTTGGAGGTCAAGGTGTGTTATTTATGGGGAAACTGCTTGCCCATGCAGGTATGCTTGCAGGTAAAAACGTGACCTGGATTCCGTCTTATGGCCCGGAAATGCGGGGAGGAACCGCAAATTGTTCCGTAATAATTTCAGATAATCGGATTGGTTCTCCAACAGTAGATGAACCTACTATAGCAGTGGTAATGAATGGGGCATCATTCGATAAATTTGTTGACAAGGTAAAACCTGACGGCGATCTGTTTGTTAACAGTTCCATTGTTGACAGGACTACGGACCGGAATGATATTAATATAATAAAGATTAATGCCAATGACCTGGCATATGACAATTTCCAAACATCTAAACTGGCAAATGTTATAGTTTTGGGACATTTGCTGGCCAAGAAAAATATCCTCAACAAAGAGATCATTTTTAAGGCAATAGATGAAATGGTAGGCGAGAAGCGACCGGAAATGGTGGAAATAAATAAAAGGGCAATTGAATTGGGAATGAGTGTTTAAGGCAAACCAGGATTCAACTCCTGGTTTGTTTACAAGTATGTGAAAGTAATTACTATTATATAGAAAATTTAGAAAAATACAAAAATTCTGTTGACTTTTTTTTAACATTTTAATATTATATAAGTAAGAAAAGCAGGAAGAACAGAGGGGTGGTGAAAAATGGAAGTTCTCAACAGAGAATATGAAAAACTGGAAAGGGAATTAAATTCTCTAGTTTCCAATTGGGATTGGTTTGAAAAGACTGAAAAATTAGAACTTGATTCGAGTCATTTAATTGATATACGGGTAGATCAAAACTAACATAATTTGCTTTAAAAAGCCTTGGTCTAAAAGTAAAAACCAGGGCTTTTATTCTGGATTAATTTTTAATTATTTTTTTCGGTATCCATTTGTTAACAAGCTCTTCGTTTTCCTACATTTGTTTTCTTCTAGTTTTAGTGGCCCGCCCTCACTTTCTTCAACTGAGTTCTCGTTTATTTTTAAAAAATTAATATACCCTAAATTACTCTTTGAGTTACACACATGATGGTGCTAGTGATAATTTTCACAATCGCTGATTTAACTAATTTGAGATTTTTTATAAAAAAGGGAACATCTCATAAGGCTTTAACGTCTAAAAGTATAAAAAACTTGGGAGGTAGTGTTTTTTAATGAAAAAGATTGGCCAGTATATTTTAATTGCAATTGCTTTAACTTTCATTATTTGGGGTTTAGTACCTGGAAAAGCAGTTCAACCGGTTGAAGCGCAAGTAGCAGAAGGTGAGGAATTTCCAATTTTAAGTGTTAAGGGAACGGGGGTTGTTTCTGCTGAACCTGATAGTGCCAGAGTGGTTTTCTCTGTAGTAACGCAGGCAAAAACAGCTAAAGAAGCACAGCAAGAAAACTCAAAAATAATGACAATGGTAATGGATAGTTTAAAAGAAAATGGAATTTCTGAAGAAAATATTAGTACAAAAAATTTTAAGCTATATCCTGAGTATGATTATTTTTATGATGAGAAAGAAAGACAAAAAGAGCGAAAGTTAAAAGGCTATCAGGTTTCCCATGAACTCCTGGTCGAAATGAATGAGATTAGTAAGGTTGGCTCTATAATAGATATCTGTATAGCTGCTGGGGTTAACAGGGTAAATTATGTAGATTTTTATTTGGAAAATGATAAAAATTTACGACAAGAGGCTTTGAGGAAAGCGGTTACTGAGGCTAGAGAAAAGGCACAGGTAATGGCGGAAGCACTTGATAAAACCATAGCAGGAATAGTTTCTGTCAGAGAAGGTGGAGTAAGCTATCCAGGCCCTGTACGCAGGTATTATGATTATGAAGCTAAGGCTGAAGTCGCTGGTGGGCCTCTTGTAGAGACATCCATTAGTCCGGGCGAGATCAAGATACTTGCAGATGTCCAAATAGATTTTAAGCTAAATCAATGAATTAAACTAATTATACCGGGTTTCACCAATTACTATTTGCTGAAAACCCGGTATTATCTTCTTAATGTTTATTTTTGCGACCGCAAGAACAGTTTGCATCATGCTTCTTTTTGGGAATACCGCTTGCATCAAGATTAGTGACAATCTGCTTTTTTATAGAATCTATATACTGGCGTCTTAATTGTTGTTGCTCTTTTTTTTCTTGCGGGGTAAGTCCTATAGATTTTTTCTTTCTTGCCAAATAATTAATTCTTGCAATAGTTTCCTTAGTAATCATGCCCTTCCCTCCTTGTTCCACCATTTTAACTTATATAGGAATTGGATGCAACTACCTACTTAACTAGCAACATTAAGCATTTTTTACAACAACGTCCAGTGAAAATTACTATCAATCCATGATATAATTGTATACAGCAAAGTTTGTCCAAAAGGAGGGGAGAGGAATGGATCCCATTACACATACACTTGCCGGAGCTGTAGTTGCTTCATTTTCCGGCCGTGAACTTTCCATATCAGATCCAATATATCTTGGTGCAATGCTTGGTTCTGTCGCACCGGATTTAGATATAGTTTTTCAACTAAAGGGCGATATGTGTTACCTCAAGTATCACCGTGGATTTTCTCATTCTATTTTTGGATTGGGTATTTTTGCTTTTCTAATTACAGGTCTTTTGTTATTATTTTATCCTCAGGCAGAATTTAGTACGCTCTTTTTATGGACTTTTGTAGGGGGGCTTTCGCATACAGTTCTTGATGTTCTTAATTCCTATGGGGCTAAAGCCTTGTGGCCTTTTAATAACAAAAAATTAAATATAGGTATTTTAACAATTTTTGATCCCGTACTGGTATTAATAATGCTGTCAACAATTGTGGGACGTTTCTATTCCCACTTATCAACTTGGTTTGGAACAAGTGCTCTTATAATGTATCTTGTTTTTCGCTATTTGATAGCTATTAAGATCCGCAAAATTTTAATAAATAGATATGGTGATAAAATTATAAAGGTTAATGTTTTACCCTCAATGGTTAGTATTTGGAATTGGCATTTTTTGGTTGAGTGTAACAACAAATTGATAGTTGGAGAAATGAAATTCTTTTCATGGAAGCTAAAGGTTAAAAAGATTTTTAGAAAACAACGAAACCATCCTGTTGTCAAGGCAGCCCTTGATAGCCGTCTGGGAAAAATGTTTAAAGAATTTACTCCTATTTTTCACGTTTTTTGTAAACGCAAAAAATATGGACATGAAGTAAAATTTGTAGATTTGCGCTATCTGTTCAAGGATGAGTTTATACATAGCGCAACAGGCTTTTTTAATAAACAACAGCAGTTGATTAAGGGTTTGTTTCATCCTTATAGCCAGCAAAAAAATATTAAAGTTGTAGATTTTTCCGGCTCATAGAGCCGGTTTTTCTATTATAATAGGATAATGGTATAATAATTTGTAGCAATAAATGGAAGGTGAGAAAATGGACGTTATAAAGAAACTGTCTGAGGAACTAAAAATTTCTTATTCTCAAGTTGAAAATACTGTTGATTTGCTAGATAAGGATAATACTGTGCCTTTTATAGCTCGCTACCGCAAAGAGGTAACGGGAGGTCTTGATGATGCTACTTTGCGTCATTTAGAAGAGAGATTAAAATACCTTCGTAATTTAAAAGCTCGCCAGGAAGAAGTTACGAGATTAATTCATGAGCAGGGCAAACTGACAAAGGAACTCCAGGAAAAAATAGAAAAGGCTGCTACTTTACAAGAAGTAGAAGATATTTATAGACCTTTTCGACCAAAAAGGAAAACCAGGGCTACCAAGGCCAAGGAAAAAGGACTTGAACCTTTGGCTCTTAAGATATATAAACAAGAAGATTTTAATATGGAAGAGGAAATATCAAAATACATAAATCCCGAAAAAGGGGTGGAAACTCCTGAAGAAGCCCTGAGCGGAGCATCAGATATAATAGCTGAATGGATTTCTGATAACCCGGAAATAAGAAAAATGGTACGTTCTATAACTTCTGAAGGGAAAATTATGACTAAAAAAACCAGGGATGAAATATCCCCATTTGAAATGTATTACGAATTCAGTCAAGAAATAAAAAATCTCCCTTCCCATAGAATACTTGCAATTAACCGTGGAGAAAATGAAGGTTATCTCTCTGTAAAACTCCAGACAGATGAGGAAGAAATATTAAGAAAGATATATAAAAAGCTTTTTAAGGATGGACTTCACCAAAATTTTCTCCAAAGTACAATAGAAGATAGTTATAAGAGGCTAATTGCACCGGCAGTAGAAAGGGAAATTCGAAACAGCTTAACTGAGGAAGCTGAAAGAAAGGCTATAGAGGTGTTTGGTACAAATCTTAAAAACTTGATGCTTCAGCCTCCAATTAAAGAGAAGGTAGTGCTTGGATTTGACCCGGCATACCGAACCGGCTGCAAATTGGCTGTGGTAGATGAGCACGGAACTCTACTTGGTACAGGTGTAATATACCCCACACCTCCTCAAAATCAAATGGAAAATTCTCGTAAAGAGCTTATACGGCTGATAGAAAAGCATGGTATTACTTTAATATCGTTAGGAAACGGTACTGCCAGTCGTGAAGCGGAGAAATTCATAGCAGACACCATTAAGGAAATAGCGTTTAAGGTAGAATACATAATAGTGAATGAAGCAGGTGCCAGTGTTTATTCAGCTAGTGAAATTGCACAAGCTGAGTTCCCCGATTTAGATGTTTCATTGCGAGGCGCTGTATCCATTGCGCGCCGGGCCCAGGATCAAATGGCAGAATTAGTGAAAATTGATCCTAAATCTATCGGCGTGGGCCAGTATCAGCATGATGTGGATCAAAAGCTTTTAAAGGAAAAGCTGGAGAAGGTTATAGAAGACGTTGTTAATTCCGTGGGGGTAGATTTGAATGTTGCGTCAAGAGCACTTTTGGGGTATATATCCGGGATCACAAAAAAGGTTGCAGAAAATATTGTAAAGTACCGTGAGGAAAACAAGGGAATTAAATCCCGCGAAGAACTAAAGAAAGTTAAGGGCCTTGGCCCAAAGGCATTTGAGCAGTGTGCAGGTTTTTTACGGATTCCTGAAAGTGAGCAAATTCTTGATAATACTGGGGTTCACCCGGAAAGCTATCATATTGCGGAAAGACTTTTAAATGAGGTAGGTTGGAAGGGTATCTTTAAACCACTTAATATAGTAAAATTGGCACAAGAATATGACGTGGGAGTTCCTACCTTAAATGATATAGTAAAGGAACTTAGAAAACCCGGTAGGGATCCCAGGGAGGAACTCCAGAAGCCCTTATTGAGGGAAGATGTTCTGGAAATAGAAGACTTAAAAGAAGGCATGACCCTGCAGGGTGTTGTAAGGAATGTCTGTGACTTTGGAGCCTTTGTAGATATAGGAGTTCACCAGGATGGCCTTATCCATATTTCTCAGTTGAGTGATAGGTTCATAAGGGACCCCCATGAAGTGGTTGCCGTAGGAGATATATTGCAGGTGGAAGTATTAAATGTAGATACCACAAGAAATCGTATATCTTTAAAACGATTACAATAAGTATACTTGAACATTGCATATCTAGACTGTAAGTGGACTACCATCACACTTACAGCTTTTTTTATCGCTAAATAGATACATTGACAATAGAGTGAGGTTTTTTTATTATATATTTAGATAATTTTCTAAATATCTAAAGGTGGTGTAATCTATAATTAATGAATAACATCTTTAAAGCTTTGTCGGATAAGACCAGACGAGAGATTTTAAATCTTTTAAAAAGAAATGATATGACTGCAGGGGAAATTGCGGAGCATTTTAATATCAGTAAGCCCAGTATTTCTCATCATCTTAATGTATTGAAGCACGCTAATCTTGTCTTGGATGAGAGGAGAGGACAAAATATTTATTACTCTTTAAATACCACTGTATTTCAGGAATTATTACAGTGGGTAATTGAATTTCATTCTGGTAAGGAGGATACTAAAAATGAAGGTCAATGATAAACTACCTAAAATAAATCCCTTTTTGCTTGGAATAATTATATTTTCCTTAGTTGTGGGTATGCTTGTTTACAGTCATTTGCCGGATAGAGTTCCAACCCATTGGAATATTCGCGGTGAAGTAGATGGTTACTCGGGAAGATTTTTTGGTGCATTTGGACTTCCCTTAATTACTTTAGGGGTGTATATCTTAATGGTTTTTCTCCCGAGAATTGATCCTCAAAGAACCAATTATTCCAAATTTCCAAGGGCTTATAATGTTGTAATGGTTGGATTAGTGTTATTTTTTCTTTCGCTCTATACCATAACTTTACTTGCTGCTTTTAATTACCCTATTGATGTAGGAAGATTTGTAAGGATAGCTATAGGAATTTTGTTTGTAGCCATGGGTAACTATATGACACAAATAAGACATAATTATTTTTTTGGAATTAAAACTCCCTGGACGTTAGCTAGTGAAACTGTTTGGAGGAAGACCCACAGATTAGGTGGTATTTTATATGTTGGCGCCGGTATTTTAATTCTAAGTAGTATTTTAACAAGTGATAAAGTAGGGTTTGTTATTACAATTGGTTCAGTAATAGCAGTTATAATTATATCCACTATATATTCATATTTAATATTTAAAATTAATGAAGGATAAAATAGTGAAAATATGGAATATATATAAAGCTCCCTAATGGGAGCTTTATGAATTTTGATGAATATACTTTTTATGATATCAATATAAATTTTGAGGTGGATACTATGCCTGAAACTACCACTTGGATACAGGGAGCAATTGTTATTACTTCTGCAGCCACTATACAATCAATTACAGGATTTGGGTTTGGACTTGCGGCTATTCCTTTTTTAATTATGATTTATAATCCTAAAATGGCAGTGGGATTAAGCATAATATTGTCATTTTGTGGGCTTTTAACGCTCCTTTTTAAGATTAAAAAAGAAACACAGTGGGATATGGTAAAAAAGCTTTTTCTGGGAGCTATTTTCGGATTACCTGTGGGTGTTTTTATTTTTAAGACTGTTAATGTAGGCATACTTAAAATAATAATTAGTTTTACTATTATAATTTTAAGTTTATTAATGACGTTAAAAATTCGCTTTAGAATCAATAGTAATAACAAAAAAATTCAATTTATTACGGGAACTATTTCTGGTATTTTGACAAGTAGCATAGGAATGCCGGGACCTCCCATTGTACTTTTATTAAGTAATTTAGAGCTAACAAAGGAAAAATTTCGAGCAACAACAGTTGCCTATTTTGTGTTAATTTATCCATCCAGTTTTATCACCCTAGTCACAACCGGCAGTATACCTTTAAACACCTTTACGACAGCTCTGACTCTTTTACCATTTATATTTATAGGACTTAAAATAGGTAGCAAAATTTTTAAAACCGTGCCGGCAGAAAAATTTAAAAATGTAGTTCTCTTCTTGCTAATTATGGTCGGTCTTTATTCAATAATTACAACAGTATAACGGTGTTTTTGTTATTTTTTTGAAAAATTTATCTCTTGAATAAAAATATATTCCAAGGTATACAATAATAACAAATGTTTCAAGGGGTGAAAAAATGGATTTAGTTAATGAAGTTCAACTAGGTGTTACTAAAGGAACCGGAGTTGAAGAGGCTGTACAACAAAATTTTAGCGGTGAAAATAGTGAAGTAGGTATATACCTGGCAATGGCACGTCAGGCTGAAAGGGAAGGCTACCCTGAGGTTGCTGGAGTGCTTAAATGTATAGCGTGGGAAGAAGCAATACATGCTGCCCATTTTGCAGAGTTAAATGGGGTAATCTCACAGAGCACCAAGGAAAATATTGAAAAAATGCTTAAAGGGGAGCAGATGGCAAATAAAAAGAAAAAAGAAGCTGCAACAAAAGCTAAGGAAGAAGGAATTGACCCGGCTCATGACTTCTTTGATGAATCTTCTAAAGATGAAGCACGCCATGCAAGGGCGCTGCAAGGTCTTTTAGATAGGTATTTTTCATAGTCTAATGAACACCCCTTTCTTTCAAGAAAGGGGTGTTTTTATGATATAATTTTAATTAAAGTTTTAGTTAAATATTAGGGGGATTTTGCTTTGCGACCTGCATGGATTGAAGTCGATTTAAATTCTTTAAGAAAAAATATTAGAAATTTAAAAAAATTACTTTCAGCAGAAACTGAATTAATAGGAGTTATCAAAGCTGACGGTTATGGTCATGGAGCTGTAAAAATAGCTGAAATATTAAGGCAGGAGGATGTCAAGTTTTTTGCAGTTGCCATTTTAGAAGAAGGAGTAGAATTAAGAGAAAATGGTTTTACGGAACGTATTTTAATCTTAGGATATACCCCGGAGGAGGATTATCCAAAGTTAATAAGATACCAGTTAACTCCTACAATTTATAATTATGGACAGGCTGCTGAGTTGAACAAAATTGCACGGGAAATGGGAGCTATAGCAGCAATTCATGTTAAAGTTGACACTGGTATGGGGCGAATTGGCTTTTTGCCGGGAGAAGATGCATTTAATGAAATTATAAGAATATCTAAATTACCTAATATCTTTCTAGAGGGTATATACAGTCATTTAGCAGTCGCAGATCAAGCGGATAATAATTTTTCCAGAAAACAGCTAACGAGATTTAAAAAATTTACAGATGAACTGACACAAAAAGGAATAAATATCCCCATAAAGCACCTTGCAAATAGTGCAGGAATTATCAATTTTCCAGAGATGCATTTTAACATGGTTCGTGCAGGAATATCTTTATATGGTATATATCCTGACCCCTTAATGGCAGTAAATCCAAAGGTTGACCTTTATCCTGTCATGAAAGTTAAGGCCAAGTTATCGCATGTCAAAGCAGTTCCACCTGATACTCCTATTAGTTACGGCTGTACCTTTAAAACTACTAGGGGGTCTATAATAGGCACAGTACCCATGGGTTATGCTGACGGTGTTTTCAGGCTACTATCAAATCAAGGAGAGGTTTTGATAAGAGGTGAAAGGTGTCCTATAGTGGGCAGAGTATGTATGGACCAATTTATGGTGGACTTAACCTCTCTAGCACGTGTTCAAGTTGGAGATGAAGTTGTTGTAATTGGTACACAGGGAAAAGAGAGGATAGGTGTTGATGAGGTTGCCGGGAAAGTAGGTACTATCTCTTATGAGGTAGTTTCTCGGATGGGGAAAAGACTGCCGAGGGTATATATTGACTAAGGCCAAAGGTTCAAACCTTTGGCCTGTTTGTAATTGCTGTAGGCTTGATATTATATGTTTGGCCTGCAAAATTCTAGATCTATCAATGTCTTGAACAAACTTTTCAATATATTTTTCCATCTTTCATTACTGCTACCCGGTCACATATTTTAAATGTTTCGTTAAGATCATGGGTAATAAAAATAATTGTTTTTTGAAGCTTAGATTGTCGAAGAAATATGTTAGGTATAAATGCCTTCCTGTGGTGAATACTAAATAAAGTACCAGACCTAAAAAGGGAGGTTGAAGCAGCTTTTTATAATCTATATAAACCTATACAAAAAAAGAACAATCTTACTAAGCTACTAATACTTATTAGGAGGGAGTGAAATTACCTGATTACTAGCAATCTGTACAAGACTAAAGTTAAATTAAGGATAATCTATACAAATCTGAAAGATTTTTAGTAACGAATTGTACAGATTTTAGTAGCCAGGGCGAATAATGACAACTTATCAACCTGAGAATGCTTCAAGAAGTTTTAAATGCAGTCGCTGTGGAAACATGTTTGAAATTTCCGGCAGTAGTTCAGAAAAATGCCCTATATGCGGAAACATTTGCTCAGTGGATAATTGCAATTTAATGGAATCATCTGATGAGGGGTATTAAATTAGAAAAAGCACTTTTTTAAGTGCTTTTTCTGTTACTTAGCTTAGATAATTATTTATGTTAAGCTATTCAATCAGAGTTAAGAGTTTTTGTGCTTGTTGAATAATTGTTTTATCCCCAGTCTATAATATATTTGAAAAAATTGCCATGAAAAGAGGTTCAAAAAATGGATTTACTATGCCCTATTTGTAATGGTCTTACCTATATAAATCATTATAACTGCCCTAATTGTGGCGCATTACTGCAGGATAATGGTCCTGTAAATAGTTTTTTAGGTGATTACAGCCCATATCAGGACTCAAGTTTACTGGATGAGGGATGGGGATCCAAAAATAACCTGGGAAAAGCGTGTGTTCATCTTCTTTCTTGTCCACAGTGTGGTAAAGATAAGAGGATAAATGTTGAGTTAATCACTCTTTAAACTAACAATATTTGTTCCATCTATAGTTCTCTGTTTAGAGTCCCAAATTACCAGGTCTTTTATCAGAGAATTTTTTATAAGTTCTTTCCAAACTGAAAAAACCCTTTCTATAAAGAGAGGATTTAACTCGATATTATTCTCAATTAATGGACACTTATAAGGTAATTCTAAGGTTTCCCAGATAACATGCAATTTTCCCATTTCATCAATATGAGGCGCTAAAGGAAATGTGCGACATTGCAGCGGTCTTTTATCCCTGGGACAAAAGCCTTGGCAGCGAATAAAGAATACTTCCCCTTGCCAGCTGGGGGGAAAGTCATAATCCTCAGTGCTATGCTTTTCCCAGATCAGCCATTCTTCTTTTCCGGTAAAAATACTGTCCTCGTTAGGTAAAAGATAGATTCCAAAATCAGAATTTTTGACTTTACAACAGACTTCATTACATAATTTTCCGCAATCTCCTTCTATGGGACTAACATCTAACATTTTATACAATTTTAAATACTTTTCCTTTGATATGACATCCACAATTTTCACCTTCTTTAGCTATCATCTCTATAACTACTGTTGTACAACTTTCTTCATTAAGATGATATCATATAAAGGATTACAAATATAGCTTTCTTCTAGAGGTGTTGATTTTGAGTTTAAAAAAGGAAATTAAAGATTATGCTTATGCAATAGGAATAGATATAATTGGCTTTACAAATGCAGCACCCCTTTTAGAAGTACAAGAAATACTTTTTGAACGTCAAAAAAAGGGATTAGTCAGCGCATTTGAAAGCGATGATCTGGAAATGAGAACTAATCCTCTCAAACTTTTTCCACAAGCTAAAAGTATAATTGTAATCGGCGTTTCTTACTACTTCGACGAAATTCCTAAAAATGAAAATGGTATGTTGGCAGGAAAAATTGCAAGATATGCCAGGGTAAAAGATTATCATAAGGTTTTAAAGGAAAAAATGAGTAAAATTATGGAATTTATCAAAAATAAACTATCTTATATGCCACAACACCGGTTTTTAGTTGATACATCCCCCCTTGTTGAAAGGGCAATAGCCAGGAGGGCGGGAATAGGGTGGCTGGGGCAAAACGCAGCTATTATAAATAAAGTATATGGTACCTATATTGTTTTGGGTGAAATCATTACTGACCTGGAACTCCAACCTGATCCCCCTGAAATGAATGAATGTTATAAATGTAAGAAATGTCTTGAAGTATGTCCTGCAGGGGCCCTCAGTGCACCATATACTGTAAACCCTAAGCGTTGCCTTTCATATTGGACTCAAGCCAAGGATGATATTCCTAGAGAAATCAGGCCTCTCCTAGCAAACAGGATAGTCGGTTGTGATACGTGTCAGGAAATATGCCCCCATAATAAGGACATTGAAAAGGCTAAAGAAACAAACTTTACAAAATTTGAAGACCTGAGAACTCCTGATTTATTAGGGATATTAAAAATGTCAAATAAAAAATTTAAAGAATTGTTTGGACAAACTGCCGCTTCGTGGTGTGGTAAAAGGGTTTTACAACGGAATGCCCTGGTGGCACTGGGAAACAGTGGGAACAGGGAAATGGTTGATGAAATAATTCCTTATCTTTCAGATGAAAGGCCGCAGATCAGACTTCATGCAGCCTGGGCCTTAGGTCAATTAGGTGGTAAAAAGGCTTTTGAGGCACTTAAGAATTCGTTACAAAAAGAAGCTGATTATAAAGTAAGAAGGGAAATTGAGGAATCTTTAAAAAATTATCCTGCCTATCATAAAAACCTTCCCGGAAAGCAAAACTAAAATTAAGTAGGATTAGATATCATACTGGGAGTGGTAAATTTGAAAAATTATATGACCGTTATTATTTTACTAAGTTGTATATTGATAGGCACTGCCTGCAGTAAGTCACCCGAGAAAAAACCGGAACCACCGGGTCCTAAAATAGGTGTACAGTTGTCCTTGGTGGAAAAGGATATAGCTGAAATTATAAAAAAAAACATGCAAAATGCAGCTAAGGAGAAAAAGCTACAACTTATCTGGAATGAACCGGCTCAAGATTATTTAACATTAGAGAAGAATATTCGGGATCTTATTAAACAAAAGGTTAAGGTAGTTATAATTCAATTTATGCCCGGGGAATTGAGTCTTGATCTTGCAAGGCAAGTATTAGAAAAGGATATTAAACTATTTGCAATAGGTACACTTCCCTTTGACGTTCCACTTGATGGTTTTATTGCACCGGATAGCTTTAGACTAGGACAGCTCCAGAGTCAATATGTGGTAAATGAATTAAGGAAACAGGGATTAGATAAAGCAAAGGTTATTTTGTATGAATTGGATCAAAGGGATTACGCTTTTTCACAAATGACTGCAGGAGTTTTAAGTATATTGCAACCAGCTCAGGGAATAACGTTAGACAGAAGGGAGATAAAAATAAATGAACTTTCAACGGCTTCCTCTAAAATTGAAAGTGAGTTACTGGCAGAAAAAAATTATCAAGCCGTAATTTTACAATCATCTTCTCTAGCAGCTGAAATAAGCCAAACTCTTAAGAGCCTTGTCAATACTGACATAATAACTGTCGGTCTTGGAGCAGGAAAAGAAGCCTCTACATTAATAGCCGGTGGAATCCATGATGCAGAAGCGGACCCAATGCCGGAGATGGTAGCACGTGTTTCTATCCAGGCAGCAGCCCAAGCAGCTAAAAATGAAAGCTGGCAATATGATACGCAAATTGCCAGTGGAAGTTACGACATACCTGCTAAAATTTTACCGGTAAGACTTATAAAACAAGATAATCTCTTTTTATTAAAAGATCGCTGGGGAAAATTGACTCCAAAGCAAAAGGAAGCCGGGACCTCTAAAAAGCAGGGCTCTCAAGGTGGGGAGGAAAAGAAATCTCAAGGCCAACAGAAAAAGTCTGAGGGCGAGAGCGGTTCAAAGGGAAAGATGAAGTTAAAAATAAAGACTAAAAACGGGCAAACCTTAGAAATCGATCTTCCCGGAGAAATTGAACAAATGGAAGTTAAAAAGGCAGAGGAAAAAGAGAAGCAGGGAGGTGGAGAACAAAAAGGCGGGGGAGGGCAGTAACAGAGATAGTTAAAATAAAGCGGTAGCAATTTTTGTGTTTTATATTTCACTTAAAGTGCTACCGTTTCATTTAAACTTTTATTTCAACATATTAAATTCTTGAGGTTTTTCCAGAAAGGATTCATATAATCCCTTTTCCCTTACCATTTGGACCGGTTGTTCAAGGTTTGGTGCCCCCTTCATTTTAAGACCGACGGAGGTTTTATAGTTAGGGTTTTTTACCCAATCACCTTTGCCATTTTCGCCCTCAATATAATAAAATGCAGCACCGTGTTTAAGCTGGAAAGGCTCAAAAATTTCTTCCGATTCTGTTGACGCAAGATTTGCCAGTACTAGAAAATCTTCACTGGGATTAATGGCAAGATGCCCGTAATCAGGCGGGATAAATACCTTGTCACCTTTTTTTGCTTCCACTACAGTAATTTCTTCCACTTCACCACTGAGATTATTTTTTTGTAATAAAAATAGCGCTTCTCCCAATAATACCTGATAATATTCCGAGTAAGTGTCTGTACCGTTATTTTTCTTAGGGTGAAAATGACCTAAAGTTTTAATGTATTCACGGCCAATTTTTCCTGGAGGTAAAACTGTTATATCATATCGTAAATTATTTTCAGCAAAAATAAAAATGTCTTCTTTTTTATATACTCCTTTATAAGTGTAATAAAGGGGTTCATCACTGGGTTCTACTTTTTCGTACAGTACTCCCAGGGCATCTTTTATTCTACATATATCAGGCTCGGGAGCTATAATTCCTTCACTAAATTTGAGAGACCCTTTTTCAGAAACACAATATTCTTTTCCTGGAAGCATGTTTAAAACCCCCTTGGAAAATAATTCTTGGTCTATTATAACTTAGTTTTACTTAAAATACAAAAAACTTTTTATTTTAGTAATAAAATTACCAGCTTCAATGGAAGCTGGTAATTGGGGCTAGTTACATTATAACCATAGGCTCGCCACAGCATTCACTTGGTTCACTAGAAGAATTTCCGCATGATTTACAAGCATAATTACCTTCCGAAACCATCATTTTACCACAACAAAAGTCAGGAATTTTTGATACTTTACCGCATTGGGGACATTTGTAAGCCACAATTTCACCTCCTAATAGAAATTTGTAGCTTGGTTATAACATCTCCCAATTTTGGATTTTTATTCCTATTAAAATATATTTTAGAAGATTCCGAACAAAACTGTCTTTCATTTAAATTGGTGCATATACATATATATAAAATATAAAGATGAGAGTTAGCTTACAAAATCTGTGGTAGTGTCAGATAGGACATGAAGATTCCCTAAAAAATGGAAATAGAAGGTAGCAGATGGCAAATAAAACTTAAAATGCTCATGTAAAGCTGAGTTAAGAAGGAGTAATCATTTTCCAAGAAATTTA